>Ga0126335_1000386_pt1 | contig 20992 bp, 14 predicted proteins | sample OlaspJWI45metaG_FD_108409 | JGI IMG/M metagenome (GOLD analysis project Ga0126335, IMG submission 108409) | Marine gutless worms symbiont microbial communities from Oahu, Hawaii - Olavius sp. 1 OAHU.JWI-45 metaG | ecosystem: Host-associated > Annelida > Digestive system > Unclassified | place... | reverse complement strand
GCAAATGAACAATGTAATTGTAATGTGTAGATTGTCAGTTAGACAGTTTGTCTGAAAATACTGAATAGATTATTGATTTGTATGTGGTGGTTGTCGGATTCAGTTTGATCGATTGTCAATTGTTGTATATCCGACTGTACGTTATGTTATGTTTTGTAGTTGCCTTCAAATTTTGTACGAGCCTATGACGCAGCAGCATGATACTGACTACAAGTACTGGTACAGTGGTACTGGTAGCCTACTGGTACTTGGAACCGAAGTACTGGTACTTGTACTTGTACTTGAGACATGGGTACTGGTACTGGTACTGGTACTGGTACTTGAATGACTGAGTACTGGCTACAACTCTGGTAGGTTGCATTATCTAGTGCGCTAGGTTTAGAGTTATTTTATCTCTGTGTGTTTGTGTATACATGTCTATTGTAAGTAAAGTAAGTAAGTAAAACGTGAATTTATATAGCGCATATCATTTTAAAAAACCTCTAATGCGCTGTATTGCTTTCTTTTATGTTTGTTTTATGCATGGTGTGTGTGTATGATTTATTTACTATGTTTTATTGTACGGTATATGGGCCTAGTTGCCTGATACAAATAAATAAATAAATAATTTGATTGAATATATTCATGACCTTTAAGGAACTATCCCTTGCTAGAATTGATGATCGTTTATGTTGGATAAAACACGAAAGGTACTACGGGTCAATGTCTGAAACTTAAGAAAACTCGGTGCACTAGGGATATCACTAGGCATTTTTTTCGAATAGATGGTCAATAGATGGAACCTGCTGGATCACTGGACAGTCAATGCACCTAGTCTGAATGCATTCAATAACAGCTTACCTAAGATTAGGGACAAACGGATGAGCTCCTTCATGGACTGGGTCCGCTAAGCCATAGGCCTCGCTAGGGGTGGTCTCGCCGGGAGGCCGCACAAGATATTCTAAGTTATTCTTAGTGTGATTGTATCGTAATTGTATCGTTTCTCCGCTCACTGACACGCTGTCTGCCCCCAGCGCCTCTGAAGTTACGACCTTACGGCGCTATACAAATCTGTTTATTATTATTATTATTATTAATGTTATGTACATAGATGTGGGCATAGAGGCAACAGCCTGCGCCTACAGTGCCGATACGATACGACAAGGTAATTTTATTTGCTGTTATCTATGTTCGTTGTTTGGCGTGTGTGGTTTTGTGGTAAATCGTATTATTTTGGTAGTTTAAGGTTTGTTTGGGGTAGTACATATTAGCAGGTATACATATATATTATCCGTGCTTATTTGATGTTAGAAATTGCTGTGATTACACGTTTGTTTTGTCAACTTTTGTGGATAAAGTGGTGGCTGCAAGAGCAACTACCGGCAAAATGGCGGACGCAGTGGACAGGGATATGCAAAGTGCGAAATTGTCGACGTATAATACGCGTTAATGTTAGTTTAGGCTTTATGTTTATCCGTATCTGTTGTTAGACATCACTTAATTTAGCAAATCTGTTGTCACTGATATGTGGGATGTTACTAAAACCTGAACGCAAACGAGCGCCCAGTCTACCATTTGCGTTCTGGATGCAGACCACAGTGGTTAATTGTAGGCCTAATCAAGCAAGTTAAACGGCTGACTAGTGCTAATAATGATAGCACACAATTGCAACTGTACGGTCATACTAAATTTACTAAAAGATGACAGTATGATGTGCCATACAACATGACACTTTAGGCCCACATTCAAGTGACCTGCCGTGTTTTTTTCATGCTAAATGACGATGTGTCACCTGTCACCCGAACCTGAGTATGTAATTGCCCGGTTATGGGACGACTGAATGATAGCACAGACCGCAAACGTGTGAGTGTCGTGTAGGGTCTAGGACTAGAAGATTAGGCTTGCAGTTACTTTTGTGCATACTGTCTGTCATATGACAGCACAAGCTGAAGGCTTGGTGAAACTGACTGTGCGCACGCATGGTACACAAGTGCTCCTTTCTTGCTAGACGCCATGCAGTCACACGGTAGAACTATGCAAGACGTGGAATAGCCAAATGCAGTGCACGCCAGCATGTGTCTGACGCATTATGTATTTATTGCGTTACTGCTTTGAAGTTTCCTAGTTTGAAAATATAAGTAATGCCGATAGTCCTGCAACTTGCAAGCATGTAACTGGTAACAAAAATGTCAACTTCCATAAAGCAGATGCTCAGCTATATGGTATAACAAGACAAGACAAATGCAAAAGTTTAGAATTGCATAAGCTTACATGATTAGCCAAGAAGAAGGTGTATAGAAGATATCATTGAGTGGACTGGGCAAAAGGTCATTGTGACGTAGGTTATATCCTCTTTTGACCTACTTTTGCGCTGCTTAATTTCCACTCCTTATAGTCTGGCTACTTGCAAAATTTGCACCTTGTAGCTTTAGACCTTCTTTTAAATTTTGGCATTTCTTCTGTATTTCTGTAATGACTAGCTTCAGACTTCAAATGTGGTGCACACGTCGCCTATAGGCACTACTATCAAAAAGTGAAAAAACTACGGCAAAGGGGTCAAATGATGAGCCATGTGGCTACATTTTAAATTTGCAGACCGCTGTGAATAACTTAGAAGCAGCTGAAGCTACAAGCTTCTTATTTGGTGTGTGGACAGATTGTAAACAGTCCAAAAGAAGCAAAAGAAAAGTAGGTCAAAGGGGACATAATCTAGGTCATGTGACCTACTTTATTTTTTGCATTTTTTTTCTTTGGAATGTTCAAAGCTAGAAACTTCAAATTTAGTGCATTTACGCTCCACGAAGAGTACTGTCTACAACTACAAAAAAATAAAAACATAAAAATGAGATCCGTCACAAGTTAAGTAAGTAATCTTAAGGCATATCACTGAGTCATGCTTCACTGCACATCAGGGCACATGAGCAGGTGCCTAATGCTTATGATACCTTGTGAATGACTTCAGGCAGTAGAGTTGGTTTCGCAGTCTGCATTCAAGGCGGTAGTTGTTGATGCCTGCTGATATGAATTCAGTTTGTGTAGGGGATTGTAGGCTTATGATTTTGTAGGTCATGAATGTGGGCTACAGGTAATGTAAATAATTCAATTTTGATGCCCTACAAGATGGCGGCAACAACTCCGACCATGGAGTTAATTGGCATATGATGTCCTTGTCCCTTAGGTAATGCACATGGTTGAGGTAGAGATTATTTTCAATAATTTAATGTGTCAGTTTGCCTGAATAAAACATAAATTGAATTGAATTCATTTTTAATGAAATAATTATCTGTTGTGCCTCTGTAATCATGTTGGACAGTTACAGTAATGTATAATTTTTGTTGTAGATATTTGCACAATGGAAGAGAATGGTGGAAACCAAGGTTATTTGATGTTTCTAGTTTATATCTTGCAATGAACAGCAGAATTCATTTCTTTACTTGGATGTTTCTGTCGGTGGATAACAAAATAGAAATTAATGTATTTACAAAAGTGTAGCAGTACATGTATTTGATTATTTGCATTGCCATAGCTCTTAGTTTTTTTACGAAATGAAACATGTTAATGTGATATAAAGTTGTTAGTACATGATGAAAATCTTGTGGTTCTTTCAGTGATGAGGCGATTGCCTTATAGCGATTTGAAGTAGTTTTATTGTGAGCTGTTGGACAAGTAAGTCAAGGTGCAAGGGTTCTAGAAAGTCCAGTCATCGGCTGTCTGATGAGTGTTTTTGTTGCTGGCTGTACTAGGTATGAAGCGTGAGTATGAAGGCAACGAATGGGGAGATGCAAAACGCCAGCGCGGAACTGGACCATACGTCGATGTTCGCATTCTGCTGCCAAGCAAAGTATGCTATCGTGTTTTTCTTCAGTGCAAAGCACTGAGGTTCATCGAAAGTGAAATATAGTGAAATAAGCTGGGTGGGAGGGTGTCTGGGTGACTGTTTTTTCCACGCGATATCTCAAGACTAAGAAGTCCCAAGAACATCAAATTTGGCACAAAGGTGGCATCAAGTACGAGGATGATGCACACAGTCAGATTTCTGGAAAAAGTCTTTTGATTGAGGCAAAATTTACAAAAAATGCTTAAAAAATACACCTAAAATGAACAACTTATTCTCCACGCTACCTCAGAAACCAAAAACAATACAAATGCAGAAATTGGCACAAACATAGTCTATAGTGTTAGGATGGTGCCTGAATTCTGTCTAAAAAACGACCGATCAAAGGCATCCGCCGCCGCGCTGCAACCGGTCCGTGCCGCCGCCACTTATTAGTTGCAGCGGCAGCGTCAGGAGCCTCTGATCTGTCAGTCACGCTGCGCCACGTCCGCTCTTGAAGCGTATCGGTATCGGTTGACAGCAAATGGTGTATCGGTATTGGTCGAAAATGGCGTACTCGGTCTAACACTACCATTTTAAAAGAAAAAGCAAGAAAAATGCCTGCAACAATCCCACCACCTGGGTTAGAGCATATGCTATTATTGGCTCATGGCCTAGGTAATCAGACAGCACCATTGTTGTATAGTGTATACACAATGTGATCTATCGGCAATGTGCTCTTAACAGTCGTCACTAGGAGGGGACTGGAGGGCAGAGTGTTTAAATGACCCGCACCTACAGCAGATGATCGTGGCAGCTGATGAAAGGCTTCATGTGTCGGCACGTCACGCTGTGAACAGTAAGAAGCTTGTACTGGCACAGTTTACAGCTGTGACCAGACTGAGAGCTGCTGCTTGCAATCTGTTATACGGTGTCGAAATCAATCCTCGGGTTTTAGTTTTTAACATCAAATGTTTGAAATTTGTTTTACATTTCTACCTTAGTCTCTGTAGTCTGTATTTAACCATTTCTGTTACTTTGTGCTAATATATGTAGTACGTAGCTAAATATGTCGAGTTATAATTAATTGTAAAAGTTAAACGTCAGCTCATATCAGTGTTTAATTGTTATGTCTAGTTGGCTGGTGGGATTATTGGTAAAGGTGGTTCCAACATCAAACATTTGCGAACTGAGGTAAGAATTGTTCTTTATTGTTAGTCTTTTTGGTAATAGAAATCCTTGTTGCATTCTATGCTCTGTGAAGATGCAGTAAATGTTCAGTGAATTTTGTAAGGTGAATGTCTCTAGAGAAAGCTGCTGTTTCAGATAGTTTAAGCATACTTAAATAGCACAAGGAACCTTGAGCAATGGCTTTAATTTTGCCAAAAGTTTGTCCTTATCAGCATTGGAAATGAAATTGTAAGTATTAGAAATTACTAATTTAGCTGCTGTCCTTTTTTGTCATAATGAGGATTAATTAAATAAAATTTTTTGATTTGTGCTTTTCAGCTGTTTTCAAAATGCAGTTCATGATTCATAATTTAGTGTATTTTATGTGTATAAATATACTAATTATTGTGATATTGTTTTCTATACTGATGCATTATGTCTAATGGTCTGTGTGTTTTGTCCTGTTTGCCCACGCACCTTCGACCGTTCCCGCCATCCGTCTTTCGGGTCCATCTGGGTATTTGAATGCCCTTTGACCTGACCTGACCCGACCTCTGACCTAACCCTGGTTGAATTCAATTGGACGTCCTCCTGACCCACAGTACAATGCAACTGTCCTTGTTCCTGATAGCAGCGGTCCCGAACGGTATGCATTGCTCCTCCTTGTCACTTCTCTATGTCTAGCATTGTAACAGATAAAATTTAGTTTGTAAATCCAACTGTTAATTTGGTAAGAAATTATCATTAAATAAAAAAATTCGTGGTACTAACGGTTGGAAATTGTTCAAATTTATAGAAGCCAATGGGGTACTAACCTAGTAAATTTAATATTTAAAATCCAACTGTTAATTTGATATAAATTATCGTTTTAAAAATTTTATCTGGTATTAACGGTTGGAAGTTCTAAAAACTTTAGTGTACCATAAGAATTTGACGACGATTTCTCCTTTTTGTTTACATCAACTAAAGGCTTACACTGTATGTATATTGATTATGATATATTCCTGTATAACTACTTATTCTGACCAGATACAGTTTGCATACTTGGGAAAGCAATGGGTGAGCAGAGACCATTAACCCCTGCTTAAAATATGTTTTTTTTTTCAGTCCATATTGCAGCTGGATTTTAAGTTGGGGATGCATACTGTCCTGTACTTGAAGTATTAAATGACTGTAATTTCATTGTTATTATCAGTCGTATGCCTGTGGAGTGTGGCTCTCTCCACAAGGTTCCTCCAGCATTTACAGCAGTCTGTCATGCAGTGTGAATGCCGATGTTCATTTGATTATATAGTGTAATTAGGTGACAAACATACATGCCTTTGCTAATTTTGCTTGGTTCTAAACATAATAAATAATTTATATCATATTATTGAAATTTTTGAGATTGAATGAACACGATTGTATGATAGGATTGAAATCTTTACCAGTTCATGCCTTCATGTTTCGTGCTTTGACATGGGTTACGGACAATATAAGCACAACCTCATAACATATGTCACGCTATCATTAGGGTTGGGTCAGTTTTAAAAACCAAAACTGTGTTTTTTTGCGAAACTGACCAAAACTGAAACTGCTTTATTAACTGCAGTGTTCGCGGTATTTTGTTCCCCGGACAAGGTAACTACAGGTTAAAACCTATTTTTGACAGTAGCTCCTTTATTTCAAGAGATATTGTGATTTTGCTGAAAACTCCTGGTGCACTCTCATGAGCTGAGTTCATCAAGGGGTCACATGGCACAAGTGATTTATGACGGAAAATGGGTCGTACCACTGTATCCAAGGTCAAAGTCACCTGGGTCATGTGACCTCCGTTGGACTCGTCTTGCGATAGTACACAAAGGTTTATTAAAGGGGGTAAATTTTTCAGTCGAAATTGTGATATCTCTTCAAATAAGTGAGTTATTGCCAAAAATAAGTTTTTGGCAAGTAAGTAACTCAAAACTGAACTGAAATTTGCGGTTTTACCGCAATAACTGAACCAGAAATTTAAAAAGTGGAGCTGACCCAACCTCTCCATCATCCTCCTTCCCTTGGGAGACCCAGCCTACTTTTTGCTGACTGCAATCAGTTGACCAGAGAATCAAAAAGCAGCATAGTAATATGTGCTATATTTTAACTACTGGTGTGTCAGTGAGAAAAATTAGTTTGCCAGTTGCCACTGGATTTCAGTCAATGCATAGAGTAAAACAATTGATATTTACACAGATATATTATGTATATTTCTAACTGCTGTCAGGTTGTGTTTTTATCGCATCTGTAGGATTTTGAGCATATCAACAAACCTGGGCACAGCCTGTGAAGTTCTGGTGGAAGCTTTGAAGTCTATGGAAACTGTATGTTCTGTCATCATGTAACTGGCTAATGCCACTCAACCATTTCTAGCTTAGTGCAAATTTTACTTCCTTCGCTTTGATAAATGCTCTTTTGTAATGCTGTTTAGCCCATTTAGTGATTGTCAACTCTTGTAGTCCTTTCTGTGAATTTGTCATCTGGTTACTGCCATTTTGGTTTAACGTCGCTTAACATGACATAGATGATCAGCGACAAGTTTTATCATCCACGCAGCTCATGTTAATTATCTTTTTTCTCACTTTAATTCCTAACTCACAATTGTGGTATACTTTCCTCACCATAGCCTCATCATAAGTAATATACAACAGTGACAAGAGTGAAAAACCTTGTCTCTTTCATGATGTGACAAGGTATAGGTTTGAAACACCACATACACAGAGTCACACTTAGTAGATTTCTGGTCTGACCTTGTGGAACTCCCTCCAGTTGTCAGTTTGTGATCCGTCGCTGACGCTGACTCGGTTCTGTGCACTCTCTAAGTCTGTGTGCAAAGCTTCTGAGATGCTAATATAGCGAGACAGTTTACGCTGTAAGGACTGAACACAAATGTATTTGCTTTTCCTAACTTAGATGCTTTTACTTCTCAGTTGTATACTGTTGAGTGTGGTCCTGTATGTTGGCTGGTTGTGAACTCGCTGGTGTTTGCAGGGCTCGAGTGACTACAAGATTCGTTTGCTGGTCCACCAGAGTCAGGCTGGCTGCATCATTGGCAAAGCTGGGTACAAGATCAAAGAACTTCGAGAGGTAACCAGTCGGCTCTCAGTGCTGAGTGCACCTTGTCACAAATTAAACGGCTTTTACTCTGCATTTGATGTTGAGTTCTGATTGAATGTACAGTCTACCACTTAACTTTTGATTTTGAAGTGCCTTCAGTGCTTTGACGATGTTGGTTGGGCAGCAGGAAGGGCATCCGGCCTGTAAAAACCTTGGGGAGGTGTGTGGGTGGGGCGCCGTTAGTCCGGTTGGGGTGGCACCCACCCGGACTGTCGGTACCTCTGCCTCCATTATCTTCCCCTGCTCCATAAAAATCCAGAAGACAGGAGGTGGGGAGAGCCAGCTTGAATGCAGCACAGCCGTATGCTAAGGCAGAAGGCAGAGTGTTTCTTCTGGTACCTGCCTACCCGGGTTGTACCGGAACAAAGGCCAATAAACGGTTGTTGTTGTTGTAGGAGAATTAGAAAAGTTAGGAAAGATTACTTTGTTGCAAAATTAGCTATTTGCTGATTCTTGTTTCTGTCACCAGTGAGTCACATAGAGCAGTGTTTGTTGCTGATTATATATAGTAGAAGTTTTGTAAATGAATCGGCATAGTTGTGTGATATCACTGACGGCTGTGGCTGCACGTAGGCGACTGGTGCAATGATCAAGGTGTTCTCAGAGTGCTGTCCACTGTCGACTGATCGTGTGGTGGAGATTGGTGGAGATAGTGACAAGGTTGCCAACACGGTCTATGCCATCTTTGACCTTCTCCAGTCGGTCAGTTTCTACTCGTCCTACATTACACTGATGCATTTGTGCAGAACTGTTACTGCGTTGTGTAGTTTTTAACTTTGAAGTGAAATGGTTAACGATGTCACAGCCAAATGTGCTTCTCTCAAATATGATTTTCATTCGCCAAATTTGTGTTACGATTAGAATTACTAGCTAGTGCAAGTAGACGTAATTACTCGAAATAAAAAAAGTTACAGAATAACAATAAAGAATGTAAAGCGATTTTGATTATTTGCATTAAAGGGTTGTTAATTGATCTCCAATCAATGTCACTTTTTCTTGAGATGCAATATGCCAGTTTTGTTTTTGGTATTATAATGTCACAATGCTTGAAATTTTTTTTATTATATTTTTTGGAATCTGTTGGATTACGGATTGGGGAAATGACAAAACTCATCAGATTGAGATTCGGTCACATTCTTAGACAATTAGTTGCTGTTTGCAGGCTCCACCAAAGGGCCCTAACCAGCAGTATGATCCAGCCAACTGTGACGAGTCGTTTGCATTGGATTATGGAGGCTACACAAGCATGGAGGGATTGCCGACTAGAGGTCGTGGTGGTCGTGGCGGTGGCATGCGTGGTGGCAGGTAATTACTGCATTAGTGCCCTGTTTATGTACACGACTTATTGCAAACTGTTGCGTTGCAAGGATGCCAGAATTGCTACAGTGGAGACCAAGTGTTTGGCTCTGACGTGAAGGCCTTGTTAACAGATACTGGAATCATTCTGTTGGTTAACCCTTGAAATTCCTGGCCTTGAAAGCTCTTAAAACTAATCATTTCGGGTGTTCAGACTTACAAGCTTCAGAGTATAAGTTTTTGCAAATAGTTCAGACAATGATGACGTCATCAGCTCGTCTATACGGTAGAATGAAACCACACATATACAAGCTCAGATATCCAGTCAGTGTGTGCTCTATATTTTGACGCCGTGTCATGTCTTGAGTCTTGATCGGTACATTGTTACAATCTCTGTGTGCAAGTGTTATGTCATCGACACCGGGTCATTTACGTGAAAGTTTGCCGTTGAGTCATGATCGCAAGTTTCTTGCATAGATCAGATTGAGGCAGAAATTCTTGCTGCAGGTTGGTATGACATTTGCAAGTTTCTCGCACAAGTTCAGTTGCAGAAGTTACTCGTACATCTGTCGTAAGCAGATTTTGATTCTGCTTATTATTTGATTATGATGATGATTATTTCTACTGTCATAATGTTTGGCTTATGTTGTGCATTGCAGAGGTGGAGGTGGACGAGGTATGCGAGGGGGTATGCGCGGCGGCATGGCTCGTGGTGGTTTTGGAGCTGGTTTTGGTTCCAGCGGAGGTTTTGGTACAGGAAGTGGTTTTGGCACTGGAAGTGGATTTGGTACAGGAAGTGGCTTTGGCACAGGCAGTGGGTTTGGTCGAGGTGGCAGAGGTATGGGTCGTGGAGGCAGTGGGTTTGGAGCAGGGTTTGGGAGGTCGGGCTTTGGTGGTGGGGATGAGAGTGGATTTGGTAGCGGGTTTGGTGAAGATGACATGAGTTTTGCTGCTGACAGTGGATTTGGAACAAGCAGCACTGGCTTTGGCGCCAGTTTTGGTACTGGAAGTGGATTTGGAACTGGAGCGGCCAGAGGTCGTGGACGTGGTCGTGGAGCAGGCCTGGGGTTTGTATGGTTGTTTTCTGATGTTTTTTTCACTTGATGAATCATGTCATGATGCAGTTGCTCTGCGTTCCTTAATTATTTGTCATGCTGATGAGTACTTAGTTGTTGCTTCAAGAGCACGAATTAAAGATGCATATGTCTGGTTATGTGCAAAAATGAGAATTTCAATTTTCACAGAGTTTTGTTATTTTCTGAATGATATGGCATAGCATTTGTGATTTTACCTGTTATGATGGAGTATATATGTTGTTGGACGTGAATGTCTGACTGCATGAGTGGTGTGCTTTTCAACTGTAATTCAGTGTTGCCACAAAGTAATGCAGTTGTTATTCGTGACAGGTTTGGTGATGGTTTTGGCACAGATGTGTCTGGTGGCTTCGACCAGGATAATGTGAGTTATAAGTGTGTCATTTCGTATACATAGCATCACTTTTAAACCTTTTCTTTCATGCAGTGCACGAGTCTTATATGAAATTTGTCATCTATTGTGTGATTTCAATTGTTTACTTGCAGCTGACAACATTAAAGTATACTCAGACAGTTGAGAGTATCGAAAGGCGACAATATTACATTTACATATTTGTAGTGATGAGTGAGTACTGAGTACTCTGCAGTGAATGGTACTTGGCACGTGGTGGGTCTCACGTGGTGGAATAGGCACAGTGTGTCTATTGTTGTTTGTCCAGGATCAGGGTGCGATGATGTTTGGTGGCCAGGGCAGTGAGACCACCCAAGTCAGCATACCAAATCATGTACGTACACAGTGACCAACTAAGTGTATAGTCTTTTCTGTACTTTTATTACTAGTATTATCTTTGATTGTACTGTTGTGTCAGTGAAGTGGCACACTGCCTGGTTATAGACTGCAAGATATTATCACTCGCAGCTGTGAAGCTGAATATATGAGATAACTAAAACAATAAAATAATACCAACTCAGTAGAATGAAAACATCGGAACAATAAAAAGAGTGGCTATTACAACACAACCACCATTTAACGGCCTTTGTTTCGGGACAACCTGGGTAGGCCAGTACCAGAAGAAACACTGCCTTAGCATAGGATTGTGCTGCGTTCAGGCTGGGTTTCCCAACCTTTTGTCTTCTGGATTTTTTACGGAGCAGGGGAAGACAATGGAGGCAGAGGTACCGACAGTCCGGGTGGGTGCCACCCCAACTAGACTAATGGCGCCCCCACCCCCACAACCCTCCAAGGTTTTTTACAGGCCGGATGCCTTTCCTGCCGCCCAACCAACAGCGTCAAAGCACTGAAGGCAGAGAGTGGTTATGACTGCAGTTGAATTAGTAGTTGGTCTGTTAGTTGCATGATGAAGCATTTGGTAGTGCGTTGGTCGCATCCAGGCACTGCTGTGCAGTATCCGTGGGTATCTGTCACTGGTACTGGCCAAGCAGCAGTGATGCGTTATGACTGGATAAGTGACAAAGGGTCTAACAGGAAGTAATGGCTCGTGTCAGCTCTGGCCTGGCAGTGTGATCAAGAACTGGATTGCCTTAACCACTCTGTGATGCGTGCTTTAATGCTGCTTTATTCTTCGGTTTGTTGTGTGGCATGAATGGAACATTGAGCCTTTATTCACTCATTCACTTCATTGTGTTAATCATGTCACACATGGTTTGTGCTTGGATGGATGACCATCTGCAGGCGGGTAAACCATCTGGGTATGTAACCAGCCGACTAGGTCAACTCAGCCTTCCATCCCTCTGTGGGACAATAAAGTACTCATGATGATCACAGCCAATGGCAGGGTGAGTTCTGTACTATACTAGGCCCTGTGGTCAAGACTACAGGCATACGGACTTGGTCGGTTAAAGGTGCTGTCTGACATACTGAGTCAGCCGTCCTGTTGATGTGGACTGTATGCTAGCTTAACAGGACATTGTCGTCACCGGCTCAAAGTGCCAGTGGGATGTTCTCCATGCAAAGGACTTCTGTCTGTGTGAAATCTTTTTTTCTTATTGTTTTTCTGTACCGAACAGCGAGTTTAACCTTTGACGTTGACTTAGTGTAATCACCATATGATGGCAGCACACAATGTCTGTGTCATGTGCATCAGTTGGCTGGTGCAATAATTGGCAAGGGTGGCATGAGAATCAAACAGATCCGCATGGAATCTGGGGCAACAATCACCATCGATGAATTGCAACCTGGTGCCACTGACCGCATCATCAACATCACAGGAACGCAGGATCAGATTCAGAATGCCCAGTATCTGCTGCAGCTCAGGTAGGTTAACAGCCAGCTTGTCACAGTGGTTTACTATGAGAGTAACTAAATATTTGTCACTTATCATCTTCATTGCTGAAGGTTGGAGACTGCAGAACTTCACACCAGTTTTCTCCAACTCTTCCTGTATCTTGCTATTGTTGTACACTCTGCCAGAGTCTTGTCGCCTCGTCTTTTTCTGCTTCTTGTGCCACACAATTGCTCTTCGTAAATGTGTGTACAGAGGTTCTGTGCTCTTGCAATGTGGCCGAAGTACTGCAGTTTTCACTTTCTGATGCTACAAATTCTCAGTCGTTGTCAGTTTTGAGATCTATTATTATTAATAGACTGCAGCAAATAGATGAGATACGGCCTATTGTGATTGATGATTCTCGTGTCTGTCATGTAGCACTACCCAGCTTTGGTGGGCGAAAACGACTGAACAAATCAATGTTGTGTTTGCGATAAGGACTGTAGGGGGTCCAAGGAACACTATTAGATGGGGTCTTGATCCCCCACGGTGAGGGCAAAGTGGAGTGTGTGAAAATTTCAACCATTCTACAACATATGAGCAGCTGACTAGATCATGATCCCAATAGTGCTGGACACTCTTGAGGACTGAAGGCACATTGGGGTCCTCCGGTGTTGAAGGGAGGCGGATTCACGGTGACCTTTCACTGTGACTTCATTTTGGTATACTGGGCAAAAAAGCCAGCAAGTGCTGATGCTACACTAAGAAGAGATATACTTGGCATTGTATTTAATTACTATTATTATTAATTAAATTACGTTGATGTGTTTGTGTTTAAGTGTGAAGCAGAGCCAAGCCATGTACTGAGATTTCAGCACTGCCGCTGGTCTCGGGTGTCACATTGTCATCAGACGCTGAACTGTCAGTGAACTACCTGACTGTTTTGCTGAATGAATATTTTAACCTGGCTGGCAGTGTCTTGTCTCTGTAGACAGTTGCTCATTACTGTGCTGTGGTGAGAATGATACTTGTAACACTGTATCTACAGTACTGGGAAATCTTACGGAATTAATTTTATCCATCTGGCAATTTTTGTGTAAAAACGACATCCAGTAGTACTATTTGTGATATGTGTCAGTTAAAACTAAGCACGATCACTCCATGTGTCTAGTAAACAACGGGCTGGAAATGGTGTAAAAATTTACTCTATTTTTGTTAAGGTCTTAACATGGAAGTCTGCTGAAAATTTGGTTATTTGGACTTGTAGACAGCATGATTGTATCATTCTCTTTCATGCTGTGTTGTTGCATCTGTTAACAAAATAATATGAATAGTTCTCTATGAACAGTGACTGGCGTTATATTCATATTGTTTTTGATATGTTTGACAAAAAATGCGTTTTTGTGTAAGTGTGGTGCATGGAATAGATGGTCGTCTGTGGTACTGAACTACTAGTTCCGTTAGGTGGAACTATGATTGCATGAAGTTCAGTATATCACCAGAATTGTGCCATGTTCTGTAGTTAAGTGTCTGTGTGTTAGGCACTTTCCATGATTTAAAAAAAGAAGTTTTTTATGTGAATGTTGTTCCCGACTTTCAGTCTTTTTTTCTCCCAATGTGAAAAATTGAACGCCTATGATGAGCCTAACAAAATGTGTTATATTTGATTTTCTTACATAAGTGGCTGAAGTAATTTAGTGAAGGCTGCATCATATATGTTGGTGAATTTTGGACTGACCCCATATGATACAATGTTCATTGTTCATTGAATCTCTGTTCTCAGTCTCAAACAAGACCTCGATCCACTCAGCAGCTTTTGCTAAGTGTAGATGCATCTACAGACAAACTGACATGCACCTCGCGACAGGAGTGTCTGTCGCAAACCCACAGTAGTCTAGTTTTCATGTATTTTATGGCTTTCCTAGCTGTATCATACTGTGCTGTGGGGGCCTATTTCACAACTACCAGGCCCTGAACAGGGGTTTAGCAATTCTCAGCTGGCTATTATCATAAAATGCAAATATTCAAAAAGATGCAGAACACTCAAGTACAGTCTCTGAAACAGTATCGCATGCTAAGGTGACGGTGTAGCACTAACGATTAAAACTGACTGGCAGGTGTTTGATAGGGCTTCGAAGAAGGTCGGAGGCTGTAGAAACCTTCAAGTGAACAGAATTCTTATACAAAGAGAACAGATGCGCCCTACGCTTAACCCCTCCCCCACACACATGCAAACTTCTTCCCGACCTAAGCCCTTGCAAACCTCGGATGTTTCCAAGCAAACTGTCGGGTTTGGGGGCCAGCTATTGTTCCGTCCCGCTGGGGACATCTTGTTTCACATTTTTCTGAAAAAAAATGTAAAAGAAAGAATAAATAAACTTTTAGTAAGTTAAGTTAGTCGAAGTGAATTTAGCAGAAAGTAACACAGAGCAAGTAAATTAAAGTTTAGTATCAGGCGCAGGCCATAGCATCTATGGCTATGCCCTCCAAATTTCATAGAGCATATTTTGTGCAAATTGTACAATATTAATGAAACTTCTATTTCCTATTCCGGTTAATTCAGCCTTGTAATTATAAATGAGATATTGATTGCTCCAGAACTTGTCTAGTACTAGAAGAGATGACAGATTCTGGCAAACTGTTCCAAGTATTTATTATTTGTGTACAGAAGAAATATTTCCTTAGATCATGACGACATCTATGGTTGACTAGCTTTGAATTATGCCTTTGTTTCTACAACCTTGGTATTTTTCAATACTGAAAGTAACATTAGTGTCATATTTGCCTGTTAATATTTATAAACTTTAGTCGTATCACCTCTTGAACGTCTGTATTTCAATGTTGGCAATTTCAAATGCAGAAGCCTTTATTTATACGTTAAATGCTTAACAGTTAAGACCAACCTAGTTGCTCTCATCTGGATCTTTTCTATATCTTTAAGTAGACCTTGTTTTGTGGATTCCATATTGAGTTACATTGTGGCGGGCCTTCTAATAAAGGCGCCGTGAAAATATGATGGAAGTAACACCGAGCGAAAGTTCGAAACAGAGGGCACGTTTAGTGACTTCACTACGTCCGCAGTCCGACAAAAATTTCGCGCAACTACGTTACGTTTTATGATGTCGAAAAGTAAACACTGCAGTGCAGAAGGTTAGGGACGTTGGGTTGTGTCCGTTCATTTCGTTGTTTTGAATTTTGTACGTAACTGATTCAAAATAGTACAAGTTTTCGGTATTTTATTGAGCGGGTTATGTTACACTTGTGCATGTCATGAAACAACTTGATTGGGATCTCGTAACGCTTATTTTTATTGTCTAGCGGTGCGACTGCTTACCGCTTCGGTCACCTCTCACTTCCATCTGTGCTTTGGCCTGCATCATCATCATATTCGTTTATTTGAGGTTGTCAAACGCAACCGAAACATACGGTACAAAAAATAGATGTAGGCATATACATGGACATACACACAATACATGCAGGCTAAAATACATTTATACACACAGTCGAACAGTTTTTTGCATAGCTTCATGAGTAAGCTAAGTAAGGGTTACAGTTATAAATTAGAGAAACGGCTAAGAAGTGAAGCTTTATTTTACTAAGCCTAGTTGGGGACAACTGGTTAAGATAGTTCAACAACAAAGTCTGACAGTGAGTCAGCCGGACTGTTGTGCAGATAGTTTCCGTAAGTTTTTTTTACAAGAGAACAGGATAAGCCACTGTCGTGAAGAAACTGAAGAGATTGAAACCAGAAATATCATCAGGACCAAATGGAATACATCTGATGGTACTATCGAATACGGCAGAAGTTGTTGCCGACCCACTGGCAAGAATATTCCAAGAATCGTATTCACAACGAGTTTTACCAGCAGATTGGAAGAAAGCACATATTGTACCCGTCTTTAAGAAAGGTAGTAGGACAGATGCAAATAACTATAAATTTGTCTCTTACTTCCATACCGTGTAAAAATTAATTATCAAGGAAGCAGTATTATGTTACACAGAAAGTAACGAACTGATAACAGAGTATCAGCATGGATTTGTGAGTGGTTGATCTTGGCTGACAAACTTACTAGAGGTACTCGTAGCATGGACTTGAATACTTGACTCAGGATACGGTTATGATGTCATCTACTGAGACTATAAAAAAGTCTTTGACACGGTCCCACATAGAAGATTGTTCCAGAAATTATCCATGTTTGAAATCAACATCTCTACACTGGAATGGATAATGTCCTTCTTGGAAAGTAGGCAAATGAGGGTTACCATTAGAGAGGTAGCTGTTCACATTGGGTTGAAGTAACAAGTGGAGTTCCCCAAGGCTCGGTCATGGGACCGCTACTGTTTCTAATATATGTGAACGATTTGTCAGGATGGATCAAAAGAAACATAGAAATGTTTGCAGATGATACCGAATTGTGCCAGAATACAGTACTACAGGAATTGGATATTCAAGAAATCAGGAGGATTTACACAGATTAAGAGAGTGGAGCAACAATTTTTACTGAATTTCAGTATAGAGAAATGCAAAATTATGCATATGGGACATAAACTAGCAATGTCGTACTCCATCTCAAGAGCAGATGGAACAGTGTGTAGAGTGGCAGAAGAATACGAAGAGGAAGATCTTGGTGTAATTTTGACAAATGACCTAAAGGCAGGAAGACAATTTTGGGAAGCTGCTCGCAAGGCTATGAACATTCTCCGGACAAAAAGAGGCATTTCACCAGATTGGACAAAGCAACCTTCTTGATACACAGTATGAATCCTATGTTAGGCCACTTTCAGAATACAGTATACAAGCATGGTCTCCTTGTCTCAGGAAAAACGTCAACTGTTTAGAACAAGTACAGAGGAGAGCTACAAAGCTGGTAGTAGTACTGAAGAGGATTAGGGTTTAGGATTAGGGATTATGCAGACCACCTAAATGCGTTGGGATTAACAACATTAAAAAGAGATGAGTCAGGGTGACTTGATTGAAACTTTTATGATTGTCACAGGAAGAGATAAAGTAAAGATGGAAGATTTTTTTGAATGTAACAAAAGTAACTACAACCTGCATGGTCACCAATTCAAGATGACAGTCCATGGAGCTGTACAAATACCCAATCAAGTTCCTTCAGTCATCGTGTTGTGGATATTTGCAACAGTCTTTCAAGAACTGTGGTTTCTGCAAGTTCAGTAAACAACTTCAAGAATAGTCTGGATGATTGTGAAGAGTGGTGCATATAAAAGCATTTGCTTACCAAGCCCTACATCATTAAGTATAAGTATAAAGAGTTATTGATTTGCGTGAAGATTTACTTAGTAGTGGAGCTCGTTCACATGCCTCGTTATGTAACATTCATTTTTTTATAATTGACATTTTAAGACTTATTTCAGCTGCACATGCTGTTGGAAAAATTGAGGCTAATTGAAACAACTTGCCAAAGTAATTACCAAAGGCTGCATCAGATCTGTATGGAAAATCGGGACCAACGTATTATGTTCCTTGGGTCCCATGAGATACCGCCCCAAACAGGACCTCACTCCATTTAGCCATGTTTGCACACTGAAGCCACATGATAGACAGACTGACACCTTTTCTGCAGAAACACCGATTGCTATTGTCAGCATGTCAGGCATTCGATGAAGCCTAAGTGGTAAGCTAGTTAGCCAGTAACTGGCTAGCAGATAATACACTGTAGCAGTTATTTGTAGATTGTACCAAATACTGTACTGTGTGTACTCTATGTGTCTGCGTAGAATAAACGGTACACATTGACACAATGGGTTTAATACTTGGAAAAGCAATGGATGAGAATTTCAAGAAGAATCAGGAATTTATGTTAGCTAGCCAGAGAGCTCAGGTATGCTGTAAATCTTATGTAACTGCATGAGAATTCTCATTGCTTTAAATGCAGTTGCTTGTTTCTATTTTAGTATTCTATCAGTATGTATGAAAAACACGCCACAGATGACCACTATCAGTCGGATAGCGAGCTTTTCAGTTGCTGGACCACAAGCCTAGAATTGGCATCCTACATTTCCCTGGTGGCTTTGAAGACACATCTTAAGACTTGACTGTTCCAGAAGCCTACTGCCAGTAACTGCCAAAATTGTAATTATTTACTGCTGCGTTTTGTATTGTTCAGCACTGCTGTCCATAACTGTAAGATATGCTATACTATAGGGTGTTTCAAAAAAAAATTTTGTTTCAAATCAAGTTGCATAGGTTTCTAAAATGTGAGGATGGCAAGATGTTTACATGCAAAAAATTTCAGATTTTTCTGAAGTCGTTAAGGGACCCCTCACGGCATCCGAAATTTCAAGCAATTTTCAATTATGCGGACACTGTAAGAATGTAATTAATGTATGTCTAGTTTTATTTACATATTTTAGATGCTTAGAATCTATAATTCCAGTCCCTGTAGCCTGTGCTTTCCTAACTTAATAGTTCTGTGCAGTGCACTATATTACTTTGTGTTTGTAAAATTATGTTCTTTGCTGTTTGCAAATATGCACTGCAAGCGACGTTTTTAGCCGGCAAGTATATGACTTCTGCTGTTTTTGAGTGTGTATGTCACCGAATATGTGCAAACTACGGTTTTTTTTACATTTGTCTACTGTAATTGATAAAGTGCTGTAATTATGGCAGTTAACTAGCATTATTACAACCTAGAAGCCAAATGCAGCAGCAAAACTGTAAGGTTTACTGTAAGGTGTTTGAGAAGTACACACGAGTCAGCATGAATAAGAAATAACTGACGGCTGCAGTTAGAAACAGATTTCAGCAATTTACTTCACAACATTTTGGTGTAGCACATGCTGATTCAGGATCCAGGTTGAGTGATAAGACAGGCTTCTTCTACACGATCAGCAAACACTGATACATTGTTATCGGCAGAGAAAACTTTTAATAAAAAACACACAGAAAGAAGACAGTAAAGGATAAATGAAGAAATGAGACACAAAATAAAGCAGAAGCAGCAGTGGCAGTGAAGAACTGACGTCAGTGATGAACCGGATGACAAGGACAGCAATGCAGAAATGTTGAAGTATCACTATGATGCTATTCAGTAGAGTATCAGAGAAGAGTGTACAGCAGCAGCAGCAGCTTCAGTAGCCAGTACACAGTGTCTGCTGGATGACCCATTTGAGTTGCTAGCATGGATCACAGAACAGCTCCATGACAAGCCTTGCACATTGTTGCCCATGCATTGTGGGCTGCTGGCACTGATATCAATGACCTGGTTGTGTAACAAGTTCAGAGCAAGACACAATGTCAGAAAGTCCATAGCTCAGGATGTAAAGGATGAGTTTTTATGCAATGCATGCCATTAATGTGATGGGAAACTGCTTCCTAAATGTGATGGAGAATTTGTCAGTTGCACGCCCATTGTTGTCTCACAGAAAAAGACTGAAACCTACCGGGTATCGTAAACTGCCACAAGCACTAGTGGGTTGATGGGGAATCAGTGTTGCAGATGTTACAATACTGGCGAGGTTCAGAGACTGGCTAGCTGGTCTGTGTTTTGACATCGACACCTGTAGTACTTGTGTATGCACTGTACTCGTGCTGTCACTGTCATTCAACAAGCATGATGAGCAGCTCAGTGACAACTATTGTATGGTGCTAGGGCTAGCTATTGAATATCATCAGCAGTACAGCACACAGTGACAGAGAAAGACACTAGAACACTGCATGGCAGTGTAAGTCCTGTAAGGGACTGATACAATGACATCTACTGAGATTCAGCAAGTTGCTGACATCATGTCTCTGAATTACCACTAGTGTAACTGCATAAAATGAAACAGTGGCATATTATCAATTACAGTAATGCAGTTTTTGAATTAGCTTTTAATGCTTAATAATCCCCAAAATTATTGGCAGGCATGTCACATGCAGGGTGATAGGATGTTATTTATCACTTCTCTGAGTAAATTTGGCTTTTATTGACAATATTTATGAAAAAACATACTTTTCAAAAAATGAGTGCATTGAGCAGTCACTTAGAAAGAACGCATGCATGTTTACTACTTGGGAGTCACAAAATTAGAAGGTATGTAAAGCCGAGATTCAATATTATCTTTTCACATAGTATGCTGAAACACACTACTATAGAACTCTTTAATTGATTGATTGACAGCAATATCTCTGAGTCCAGTAATAATATTAGTTATTTTATGCCATTTTATACTTATTTATTGATTTATACAGCGACTCGCTGATGGAGTAATTAACTAATTACCTAGATAATACGTCGTGCTACATTTGTCACTAGAATTTTCAACATCATTGCAATGACTGTGATGTATTGTGCACTTTACTGAGCATGTATCGTGTATGTGTGAAGATGGAAAGACAG
>Ga0126335_1000385_pt1 | contig 20994 bp, 15 predicted proteins | sample OlaspJWI45metaG_FD_108409 | JGI IMG/M metagenome (GOLD analysis project Ga0126335, IMG submission 108409) | Marine gutless worms symbiont microbial communities from Oahu, Hawaii - Olavius sp. 1 OAHU.JWI-45 metaG | ecosystem: Host-associated > Annelida > Digestive system > Unclassified | place... | reverse complement strand
TTATTAGAACGTAATACTTCACTGCCTTAATATCGAATACTCTTCATATTACTTTTCATCACTTGAAATTCAATGACTCTGCTGTTGTTGATATTCCAGATTTGCGTTTGGGACCCCCAAGATGGGACCCCAGGTTAAGAACCACTGTACTAGAATGATAATGCCAAAGTGATGGTGGAAAATACAGGAAGCACACTGACTGAAGTGGAATGTGCCAACTTGTATCTGAACAGAAGAAGTTGGCAGAACTTCACAGACAGGCCTATGGCCTGCCTGTAATATGGTACAAGGTAAGACATATGGGATTATCGCATGTCAGGACATATATTATTCCACCTAATACATTTGTCACAACATTACTGACTTGCTACTAGATTGCTCTATTCAATTGCTTTTGTCACACTGGGACGTTTATGCCGTGCTGAAAGGTGGGTGCGATGTGTGTACTCTTGTATCATGGTGGAGTGGTAACACTGGGATTGAAGCCTCTTTCAACGACCAACTGTCTTCTTTCAGTGCTTTGACGTTGTTGGTTGAGTCATCTGACCTGTAAAAACTGTCTCCGATGTGACCTGTAATGTGTTGAGTGAGACATTAAGCCTTTACTCAGTCACTCACTTGTGCTTTATTAACGATGAGGTGATATGTGAAATGACGTCTGCTCGGTAAGTATGTTCATATTTAGTGCATCTGTCTATGGGTTTTGTATTACAGTGTGTGCAATGTAAGTCACAATGTGTTTCTGTCAGGATATCAAACGTGGTGTGAGCTATCTGCGACTACGACCTGACAGGGTCACTATGCAAGATGCCACGGCTCAGGTACAGTTCACTGCCACTGCTTGGGTTGCCCGTAACATGAGTTGCATGAAAGTTTTTAGCTGACTGTCCAAAAATGGGGGACAGCTATAGTTAGGTATGTGTCTCTGGGTGTCACATGCAAATTTCACCAAAATGTCTGTTGTCCGGTCATGAATCTGACAACATATGTTCTGAATCGGAAACCCCAGTTTCTACTTTTCATTCAGTAGTAACCATAGCTCCTTCTCGCTTAGTTTCGGAGGTATTCGCACATGTCACATGGGTTGACGAATGGACTTGCACACAGACAGTGTGATAATACCATCTCTCTTCGCATTCAGGCGGCCCAGCTAACAGAAAGGACAACTTAACTCATTTCACACAGAACAGCATGCGAGAAATTTTTTACTTTGGAATTATTTTTTAAAAATTGACTTAATTTTCTTTTTATAAAGTTTGTGCTACATTTATGCTATTTGACAGCTTTCAGTTAGTTTTCAGATGCTGTTGTATATCAAGAGTCTGATCTGATCTGTGTATTTGCTGTCAGATGGCAATGCTGCAGTTTATATCAAGTGGTTTGCCGAAGGTTGCTGTACCCTCCACAATACACTGTGATCACCTCATTGAGGCCTATGTTGGTGGAGACAAGGATCTTGCCAAGGCAAAGGTAAGGTATCTATATATAGTATACTGTAATGTGGTGTGGTATGCCTGAAGTTGTCATGCACAAAATTTGTCATACAATTTCAGCTGGATTTGGAGCTGAATTTTGGTATAGCCCTAGTTTAAATTGATTTAAGTTTTTCATGGCCGATTTATTTTAGGATGTGATATCTGGGCAATTTTCAAAGCCATTTTTGGTCAGTTTTCTGCTGTGCATTTGCAGAGTTGATAATATTTCTACTACTGTTCAGATTTTTGTACCCATATTTGAAATTCCCGTGGATAACTATTTGATATTTCATGGTGCATTTTGTAGCTATTACACCCAGATTTGTGCATGTTTTCATCGCAGTAGCCGTCCTTAGCACCACATCTGTAATGTGAGACACTTGGAGTCTATTAGATGTTGTGTTATGCTCATTGACAGGATATTAACAGTGAGGTCTATGACTTCTTGGCATCCGCTGGAGCCAAGTATGGCGTTGGGTTCTGGAAGCCAGGCAGTGGAATTATTCACCAGGTATGTCTGTTACATTGCATTACACCGTATTGTATTACATTAAACCGTTTGTCACTGTTTGTTGCTGTTTTATGTCAGGTTAATTGACAGATTTCTTCCATGTGAAATGGATTTGTATTGCTTTATTGTTGTGCTCTCATTTTCAGTATTCTGTGGTCATATTTGAGAAGATGCAGATGTGTATAGAAGCATCGCAGTCTGAGTGTGTGCACAGTGCTGTGTTGTATTGTTAGATAGTGCTTGAGAACTATGCATTTCCTGGAGTGCTGCTAATTGGCACTGACAGTCACACACCCAATGGTGGTGAGTCTGTGAGTTTTAGTGATTCTCTCTCATGATTAACTCACTTGCAGATTGCTTCCTGGTCAAGAAATGCCATCTGCACCAGTGTGGTTTAAGTTAATTATAACGATAACTAATGTGTCAAATAACAAGAAAGATCTGTGTTAGTTAGGCATAACTATGACTACAGCGACACAGTCCCCAAAGCGAAACTAAATTTTTGCTATTATTTCATAGCATCAAAATTCGTTATCATAATAAGTTTACAGTAAGAAAACTACAGGACAGGAAGGTGAGCATGGACTGATATCATTTAAAGAGCCTCTTCTGTCGAACTGAACTCTGAAGAGACAATGCACTGCAATACTGGATTCAGAGTCCCTGTCAGTGGACTCTGTGTCACTTTTAAGGTGTCAAAGTGCTCGGCTGATTAGACATCATTCACTTACTTGGCAGGAGACGGTCACTGGGGTGAGTGAGTGAGCAGAGGTTTAACGTCCCACTCGACACTGTATAGGTCATTTCGGGGATGATTTTTACAGGCCAGATGACCCAACCAACAGCGTCAAAGCACTGAAGGAAGCCAATTGGCCACTGAGATAGGCTTCAGTCCCACCAGAACCACTCCACTGTGTTACAATTTTATGAACTAGGCTAACTGTAGGCAACCGCCTCTAGGCTAACTGGGCAGTTTGTCTTTGAAGTCTGACCCGTCACTGCCACGCTTTTATGAATGGTGCTTGTCACTATTCCCAAGCATATGTTGAGAGAGTTTTTTTACAGTTTGTGGCGAGAAAACATGTTAGTGCTGGCATGGAACGAACAGGAAAGTTCAGAAACTGGCCAAATTGAACTGTAGAGTTAGAACTTAGAGGTCTTCTGCTGTAAATACATTGTCTGAGCAAATTCCAGTAGTGACTGCTCTGAATTTATTGCAATTGTTGTTTATTGTTGTTGCCCAGCTTTTGGCGTTTGAGATAACAAATAACTATAATTACAATAACTACACAGTGTAGTGTGCTTAGCATACTGGCCATGAAGATGCAGAAATACTAATTTTTTCATACCTGTCTCATTCCCCAATTTTTTTGCACTTAAAACAATTTCTGGCGATCATACTGCCATTTTCTGAGTTATAAGTTAGCAAGCATGCAGACAGACTCAAGACGAGATTTATTGTATAGATTCCAGTGCATTTATGTCTAGGTGGTCTGGGTGGTCTGTGTATTGGGGTCGGTGGTGCTGATGCTGTGGATGTAATGGCTAACATACCATGGGAGCTCAAGTGTCCACAGGTTTGTGCCAGTGTTTTCTGCTTGCCTGTTTGACTAGTTTCTAGTTTGGTCATGGCTTGTATCAGTTTCAGCTGCAGTTTTAGTCTAGCTTTTTCGTTTTAAAAAGTTTTAATCATGATTTAAGACACAGCCATTGATGTTTGTTTTACAACCAAGTGAAAATCTGGAATTTAGTGAAGTGTTCTGACTAATGACTAGTTGCACTAACTGCTGTGTTGAAATTGAGGATTTGAAATTTTATTCTCATTAACAAAAACGTTTTAATTTAGTTGTCTTCATACTCAGTGAGTCATATTTTAGTAGTTGATTTTGTCTCCTCGTCAAAGTTAGTGATTTACTTATATTGTCCATGTCTTGTAAGACTGGACCGCATAACTCATGGCGGTAACTTGGTCAAATCTTCACTGCTGGAAAAAAATGACAGTGACAATATGTGTAGTGGTGGTGATGCCAGGTGATAGGAGTGAAGTTGACAGGCAAGCTGAGTGGATGGACATCTCCCAAGGACATCATACTGAAGGTTGCAGACATACTCACTGTCAAGGGTGGCACAGGTGCTATCGTTGAGTATCATGGACCTGGCGTTGACTCCATTTCATGTACTGGTTAGTATCTTTGTCTGTCTCTGTATTTCTGTATCTCGTTTCTCAGTTACTGTGACTGTGGCAGTTGCTGTTCACGTTATGAAGATATCGAAGTTAGTCATATTGCAGCAGCATTTAGCACAGCTTGAAGATCACCTCTAGTGCTGTCCAGTTCTATGGTATGAAGTACCCATCTCTTTCCGTCTATGTCCTGATACCTTTGCTTTGTGCTTTTTCTCCAGATCTCTTTTTCGTGTTTTTTTTTGTCTTCTGCATCTGTGTTGTTTTTGCAGTGCTCAGTGTAGTGCTTATTACTGACATCACTGCTGTCGTGTTAACACATATTGATACTAATATTGATAAAAATGATAATAAAAATGGCTTTCAGTCAAAGGCAGAACACCCTTATTTGTGGTTTGCTTGCTGTTTTGACCTTGACCAATGACCTTGTTATGTGAAATTTTCATGTACTTTCTGCTAGATGAACCTATGCTCCAAAAGTGAAATGTGTAAGTCAGTGCTGTCATGTGACATACATGCAAACAGACCAGTGGTGAGACGGTTGGCAGTCAACTCATCCCAAGTCAACATGTCTCCTGCCAAGAAAGATAACTCGTTAGAACTCATCAGGACTTGGATTAGGGTTAGGGTTATTGTTTGGGTTGGGATTAGGGCAAGGGTTTGAGTTAGGATTAGTGTTGGGGCTTAGTGTTGGGGCTAGAGTTATGGTTAGCCGTGGCGACGAGTTGACTTGAGGATCAGTTGCCAGGGGACGAGTTGACTGTAAACTAATGTGACCGAATGCTGCTACGTGTGTGGCAGTAGTGATAATGATAGTTGTTGTAACGAGCGTGAGACAGGTAGTGTTTCTGTCCAGGTATGGCTACAATATGCAACATGGGTGCTGAGATCGGTGCCACAACATCAGTGTTTCCTTACAACTTCCGTATGCGTGACTACCTCACGGCAACTGGTCGTCAAGGTATGATGATCTGACTAGTGAAACATGTGTTCACGCTGTGTGCGATGCCGTACCATTTTGCAAACCGCAGTCTGCAGAAACTGATCATGTCTTGAATTGTGAGAATTGCTGCATACTTTTCTCCTCAACTGTCTGCAATAGCCTGCATGTATCTGACCAGACCTTGCATATGTGGACATATGCGGACACTTAACATATGCTCTGCAGATATGCATGTATCTATGTGTGGTACCATGCAGTGCTGTGTCGACTTTTATGCCAGGTTTGGGTTTTGTCATATTGGAATCCTAACGCTGTGTTTGGAGGAAGTTGCCTAGGGCATATTATTGTAACATGCTGGAGTTGTCTGGGTGGGATTGAAGCCTGTTTTGATACTGTTAGTTGGAGCATCTGTATTGTAAAATCATCCCTGGAATGATCTATCATGTATTGAGTGGGACATTAAGCATCTACTCACTCACACGCTACCATGTGCTGGTTTAACTTGGCTTAACAGGCCTCAGTGTGTGTGCCTGCGTCTATATGTGATTGTGTGTCTGTGTACAGATATAGCATCGGCTGCTGATGAGTTTCAGAAATCTCTGTTGACGTCTGATGCCAACTGCAGCTATGACAGTCTCATTGAAATCAACCTTGACACGGTCAGTTGGTCAGTTGGTCATTGTCTTTGAATTGCTGACACTGTTGTAAAATCAACTTACAAAATATACTGACGTTTCGGCAGCAGTTGCTGTCTTTCTCAAACTCACGTTCATTCTCTGTGTGATGTTGCCGTGGAGAGCAGTAAGTAGTCGTAGATGTGGCTCAGCTGTTAGTCATCCTCATCTCTGTTTATTACACCTTGAATTCATGATTCTAGTTTCGGTGTCATCCAGTGAGTTTATTCAAAAACAGACATTGCTTTGCTTTCTTTACTTTACAGTTCTGTTGGTCTTGACCACTCGCCTACAGCTGTGAGTTTGTTCGGCAACTGATGTTGTAGCATAATGCTGTGTGCAGTTGGAGCCACATGTCAACGGACCGTTCACACCTGACTTGGCCCATCCCATATCAAAGCTGGGACAGACAGCCAAGTCTAAAGGCTGGCCAATGGACATTTCTGTCGGTGCGCTGCTTTTTACTTTAATGACTCAGTTTGCGGTTCTGCTATTAACATGGTAGTTTGTCTTCAGCTGCTGAGCTTGGAGCTTTTTTTGTAAGAATGTGATAATGTGATAATTAATTTCACAACATACATTAAGTTGCTTTATATTGTTCAAAATGTGCTAAAACTAATGATGAATAGGAATGCTTTTACTATGGATATTCTCATAGGCTTTTTCTCCACGTGATTTATCCATACCCACAACAGCGAGGAATTTGAAACTTGTAATACTGATGCACGTAAATGGTGGGGAGTTGATTCCCATCCTATGGACTTGGTTGATGGGGACACACATGGTAGGGAGTTGATTCCCATCCTGTGGACTTGGGTGATGGGGACACACATGGTAGGGAGTTGATTCCCATCCTGTGGACTTGGGTGATGGGGACACACATGGTAGGGAGTTGATTCCCATCCTGTGGACTTGGATGATGGGGACACACCCTTCTAGAAATATTGCTGTTGTCACACCTACAGCTCTGCTGATGCCCCTTGTCCGTAAACACAAATATATAGTTGTAATTTTTGCATAGAATGTTGTTACGGATTACCGTAACAACATTCTATGTGAGTAGATGCTTAATGTCCCAAATGTTCGCTGCACCTAAATAGTGACACTACTTTACCTTGTGAATTAAACGATCATTATGTATTAAAATGCCTAATGTCATAACTGACAACTGCAAGAAAATCAGACCGGAATGTCAGCCTGCAAATGTTTGATTTGACTATTTAAGGCCTCAATTATCTCAAAAACACAATGTCAGAATTAAAAGCAGTGCTCCAAATGACAGAAGCCTGGCATGCTGAAAGACGATGACGCCCTTGATGCACAGCTGCAGTAATGACGGTGTGATTCAGCTTGGCCCAGTCGGTTCTGATGTGATGTTTGAGGTCATTGAGATCAGTGATCCGTGTTTTGTACACCTTCTTTTGAAGTATGCTCTACACGCCATAGTCAACTGGATTTAAATCTGGTGAATTTGGAGGCCACAGTAGTGGCGAAATGAACTCTGGCATTTCTTTTTCTTGGAACTCCACGGTAGCACATGAAAACGGCATTTTGATGACGTCAAACTTAGGTCATCATTACGTACTGTTGTGCAGTATTGATGGTACTTTTTATAATTTTTCAGTTACTTTAAATGTCAAGATCAATTGTCAGAAGAAATTACGAAAATTTGTTTAACTTTATCAAAGTTATGCTTAAAATACTAGTGGTTTCATTTTTTTCTGGACACAGTGTATATTTGGAGATGTGTGCAGGGCTCCCGTTAACGTCAAACATGTTGGCAGTAAACACCAGGGTGTCTAATGTTTGGCATATAGGATACCAGTTTTCTTGGTGTACAAATCGTCAGAAAATTCTACAACCAATTATAGGCAAAGCCATACACAGGGCAGCATAGGCAACAGCACTATACAGTTATCAGTCGAAGCTATACTAACCTGATTAGAAGTAGTTTTTTAATTAAAAGGTAACTTAAGCCAATTTTAGTGTTTCTATGGTGTTGACTGGACGTCACGGCATTACTTTTCGGCATACACACATGATTTTTGGCGTTTTCATACACTGACTACTGTGATGTTTGGCGTTTTCATCAAATTGTCTGGCATATTTCACTCCAGTACACCAGCTAACAGGAGCCCTGGACGTGTGAATGTGTGCAGGTCTGATAGGCAGCTGTACAAACAGCAGTTATGAGGACATGGGTCGTGCCACAGCTATTGCTAAACAGGCAATTAGCAAAGGTCTCAAAGCCAAGTCCAAGTTCACCATCACTCCTGGCTCTGAACAGATACGTGCTACCATTGAACGTGATGGACAGGTTACATGCTGTGTCTTTTTGGCCACGTGTTAACATCCTGTGCATTATGTACAATTGTGGCTCATCCAAGGTCCCAAATATAAAGCTTGCAGTTGTTTCTGAATATGTACATGTAGAATCATTGGGTTTATGCTAGTGTAGTGCCTTTGACTGTAGTTTCTGCATGTATGTTTGTTTGATTGTTTGTTTGATTGTCTGTTTTTTTCCTCGTCATTAGTGTTCATATCGTGATATAGATCGCGGATGTGTCTACTTTATCATATTGTGGGCCACAGATATTGTACAATATCATGGACGACCGGCACAGGAAACATTCACACTTTACAGAAACACTGAAGCATACACACACGCACACGCTGCCACGGCGTTCGACAAACAATGCAGATCAGCGACAATAATCAGGTCATATGATCATGTGAATGGAGTGATGGCCAGTCGGTGGTAAGATGCCATTGTGGCGGCGATGCCCTCCCCAATAAGGAACATCTCGTACACCCAGACCACCCACGCTGCACCACTGTCGGCGCCGACAGTGGCATAACTTTGTTGGTGGCCTCTTCCTCCTTACTCATGTGTAGTTGTCTGGCAGTCTGCATCAGTCACACAAGTTTCCGTGACTACAGGACAGGTGTGCGGACTGCTTGGACTGCAGATGGCTAAATTTTGCTGATTTACAGACTTACATAAACCGTTATTCGTTGGCAACAGTGTTAATAAATGAACGCTAAAAGTCCCTGAAAAACTAAGATTAATTTGGATGCTTTGACAGCAAGTAGCATTATATCACAGGGTTGTTATTTGCCAAAGTTTCTCAAGTAATAGCTAATAACTTAACTTAACAAGGGTCAAGTACTTGACTTGTCACTAATGAACTGCATCTGCGGATGTGAACTGACTGCAGACCTAAGATTACACAATGCTGTGGATGCATATGCTGATCTTTGATGAAAATTGTGGTCTGGCACATCTCCACTGCAAGACTGTGCTATGAAGTGACTCTGGCTTAAGTCACTCACTACATGATTGAGATATCAAATGTGCAAAGTTTCAGTGTCATTTTGGCATATAAAAGCCTGCATTCAGTGACTTGTAGGCCCACAGCTGTGATAAAGTGCGCATCATCAGTCTGTGAGACGCAAGCTAATTAAGTAGTTTGCAAAACAGACTGACATGCCAGCAATTTTATTACATCACTGCAGTTTACATCAGTAAACCCACATTGTCTGCTTTGTCAGCATCAGCTGTGGTGTGGGAAACACCAGCGACAGTAGTCAACCATACAGTGTGCTAGTGAGCATGATAGCTCTCCCCTCCCCGCTGGCAGTGTGCTTTGATCATTGCCGCTGCCTGTCTCCCTCGTCCGCATCACTTACATGGTCTTATTACTGATATACATGTTGACCTCCTGGCTAGTTGCAAACTAACGCATCACCATTACCCCATATGGGTTCCGGGGCTTCGAATAGACCCACTCTGTCTCCTGGTCGGATGTTGTAAGAGGCGACTAAACCAGGCACCCCTCACCCTCCGTGGCCCAATCTGATTACTGATGATGGATTGGAGTGAAAGAGGGAACATTCGGAAGAGGGGCCCCTTGTGAGAACCCTTCCGCAAGAACTCAGCTTTTTGCAGCTGACATGCGAACCAGTCATGGTTCAAAGAAAGAAGAAACCCTCAGGCGCCTGATGGAAGCGCCAGAGGAAACAAGAAAAAGTGAATGCTGCCCGACGGGCCGACTCAGGACTGGGAGCTCGAGGCGCCCACAGTGGCGAATCATGCACTGGGACTGATGTTGATACTGGGGGTAGCAGTCGCATAAAAAGACTACTGTCACCTGGTGGGACACCTCAGGATGCCAGGTGAAGCGTACTAAGCAGAAACAGAAAAAAGCACCATATAACAGTTAGAGACCTCCTGAGGTTTTTAACATCCTCACAGAGGTTTTCGTAGTACCCTGGTAAGAAATACCAGGGGCTTTACTGGGGGATGGACTATGGGCCCATCTGCGGTCTGGTTCTATGAAGGACAACTTCGCCCCCACCGAAACTGGAACTGGAATGCATCGCCACTGCTGCAGGAGCAGAGATATAACACAATTTGCCAATTTACGCAATATGCTTAATAGTATGTATATGGTTGTTCAGTCGTACAAACGGCATGCGTGATATCTCAAGTAGGAGAGAAGGGGAGAGACAGATATTGCTGATAACTGGTGACTGTCGGGCCACTTGCAGCTATATACACTGACTGATGCCCATCGTGCCACAAATGGCCTGCATATCATACGATATCGCGATATATCGATTAGTGCTGTGGCCTACGATATGAACACTACTTATCATGTACTTCTGTCTGTGTAACAAATAAAGACAGATAGATAACTTACAACCCAATATCCACAAAACTGTAAACTGAAAGTCTGACATGCAGCTACTTAATACAGTGTAGCAGGTTAAAAAAAATCAAAAAGCGATTAAGCTTATCCATAATTATAGCAAAATACTGAAGTTCACATTTTTATTGACCACCGTGTACATTATACTTGACACTGCATCATGTCCACCAATGCAATTCATACATATTCATATTTTTCACAGAATTGAGCATATTTCTACTTCTGGTCTAATTGTAAACCCAAATTTGAATTAAGTTGTTTTGTATTTTACTACACATTTTGGCAGAGCATATGCCAGAATTTATGCATGTTTTCAGCTAAAGAAAAGATATTTTATGCATTTCTGTGGTTATATTTGTTCATCCAGTTCCTTTTTTTCCTGCACAGTTTTAAATTCTCATTTTAAATTTTAAATTCTGTGAGCATATGAGTGAATGCAGTTACAGCTGTCTGTGATACAATATTTGCTGGTCTGCAGGGATGTGGAGTCAAAGAGTCTCCAGAGTCGGGGATTATGGCCCAGAGTCTTTTTCAGGCATTGGAGAGATTCAGGCTACATGCCAGAGTCCCAGATTTTGGGGTCCTAATTTTGTAAAGCTTGGAGACAAAGTCAAAGTCAGAGTCCTGCAAAAAAATAAGACTGCACATCCGTGCTGATGTCCGTCTGTCTGTCTACTGTTGCAGGCAGAAACATTACGTGAGTTTGGTGGAGTGGTACTGGCCAATGCTTGTGGGCCGTGCATCGGTCAGTGGAAACGGTTAGTTCCATGGCTATAACTAAATAAAGTAAATTAAACTAATGCTCTGTTGTGGCTATAGAAAAGTGTTTAACAGCTTCTGGTGCTTGTTACCTGTGTGTTAGCTATGCTGCGAGCAGGTATTGTTTTTGGTGGCGTCTGTCCACAGAAGATCTCGAAAACTACTGGTCAGAAAGTGATGTAACTTGGTAGGAACATGTGCCATGGTGAATGCTAGAAGTGGTTGAAAGTTGGTGACATTTGACCTTGGCCTTTGACCTTGAGCTATTAATTTTTGTGTGATGCATATCTCATCCACCATTAGGAGTTTCGAATGCCTTAACCTAGCAACTTGGTTTTCGGTGTGAAGGTACATTTTCAGAATACCTAGGTCACCTTCGAGTTTCAAGGTCATGGGGTTAGTATCAAGGTCATAACAGCGAAAAAGTGGTCGCACACAGTTATGTTCTTCCCTCAGACACAGCTTAATTTGGGGTTGTTATCGTCATGCCGTGTTTAGTAGTTTAAAGAAAATTCTAGTCAGTCTTTACAGTGAATGTGTGTAATGGCAAAACGATGTTAAGCTATTCCCTTCAAAATGTGAGTTTTAGTTCTGAGGAAGCATTATGTGGATATATCAGTGACAAACAGAAGGTTGTCTTTAATTTAACTAATTGTGACTGCATTGCTTTTTGTGTTGTGTGGTATTTTGTTTATGTGAATTTTGCTGCTGTAGCATAGTAACACTTTGTTTGCATTTACAGAGCAGTGTTGGCCTACAGGCCAGTGGATAGTTGGCCCGCTGTTGTGCATGTGTTGCTAGTATTACTACTGGTTGCATGCTATGGTGCCACATAGTGAGTGTAGTTGAAACATGCTACCAGCCTATATTGTGCGGTTTGCTGATATGCAGAGATGACTTCAAGAAGGGAGAAGCAAACACAATAGTAACGTCGTACAATCGTAATTTCACCGGTCGCAATGATGGGAACCCGATGACACATGCATTCGTCACATCGCCAGAGATGGTGACAGCTCTGACTGTTGCCGGCCGGCTCGATTTCAACCCTCTAATGGACACACTCACTGCTGCTGATGGTAACTACCACTTCTTCTATAATCTGTGGTTTGTGATTCTGTATGTTCGTTTGCTTATAACTCAAGAATGGATGGCGCAGTTGTGCCTCAATTTTCAGGATTGGTACCCCAGTGATGGTTTTCCCCGGCAGAAATTGGCGGCAATTACAGCCACAGCTCTGCTGATGACCCATTTCTTTAAAAACTAGTAGACGCGATCGTGTCACTGGCTGTCTGTGGTTTACTGTGCCTGCCAGGGTTCTGTGTCTGACACTGTGTGATACAGAGTAACTGTAACTCTCAGACACAGGGATGTGTAGTCAGAGTTAGAATTTTCTGGAGTTGCAGGTTTTACCTGGAATTGCTCGAGTCTTCCTTAGAGATAGGCACTTGGCATTGAGGCAGGCTACATAGTATACATCTATGTCAAAGTCCTGGAGTTAGCGTCAGAGTCAAATTTTGGACCTGTAGTCTTGTAGAGCCTTAATTGCTTGTAACCCTGCAGTTGGAGTCATTGGAATCCAGACCTACCCCAGGACTCAGGACTCCACGTCCTTGGTTAGAGATAAACTGACAACAAGCAAACAGTTACAATGACATTGTTGTGGTTTCAGGGTCAAAGTTCAAGCTGGATAGTCCTTATGGAGATGAGCTTCCATCAAAGGGATTTGACCCTGGACAGGACACTTATCAACGGCCTCCAATATCGGGCGGACAATTGACAGTGAAAGTAGATGCTAACAGTGACAGACTGCAGCTGCTGACACCGTTTGATAAGTGGGACGGCCAAGACATCAATGATATGACAGTCCTCATCAAGGTCTTGTGTTAATACTACTAGTACCAGGGACTAGTAAAAATGACTAAGGCCAGCTTTGTACCTGCTTTCTTCAGAGCTTTGACATCGTTGATTGGATCATCTGACCTGTAAAAACTGCTGGTTACAGAGCTTGTAATGGTAAGGCTTGAAGAGCTGAGTGAGACAAGGTGTTAGGAACTTATGTGTTGAAATATTTATAGAAATATCCAATGTGTTAACCACTTGACCACACCACCAACCACAGTAGATGTGACAATGTCGAGCTGTAATGTGTGTGTTATTAGCTGTCCTGCCACAATGTCTATCAGTTCATGCATCTGCCTGTGTTACATGCAAATATCTCCGAAACTAAACAAGATAGAGCTATGGTTACTACTAAGCATAAATTGGAGAAATGGGGGTTTTGGATTCAGCATCTGACATCAGGTTTGTGATCAGAAGTACTGTTTGCCATGTCGGACATTTCCTAAAGCATGCCAGCTATCGTTCCAACCCATCATGCGTGACACATTGTGTAAGAAGTGTATTGGTGTATGCAGGTAAAAGGGAAGTGTACAACAGATCACATTAGTCCGGCGGGACCGTGGCTCAAGTACCGCGGACATCTCGACAACATTGCTAATAACATGTTCATTGGGTTCGTTGTTTATGAGCGTATTTTCAGTCGTTACTCAGTTTTGACAATTCTGATACATCTCAGGTTTTTTTAAAGGAAATATCTAATGTACATACACAGCAGCAACCATATTTGTAATTTGGCTGAAAAATTTGACAACAAATTTGAGATCTCATAGCTGGTTTTGTATAGGACTTGAATTTGAACTACTTTTGGACTGGTTTAGCAACTTTTTTACTGGATGTGTGTGTTACTGGATGTTGTATGTGGCAGTGCTATAAATGCTGAGAACGGTGAAGCAAACAAGGTGCGTAATTTAATAACTGGAGACATTGGTGCCGTGCCTGCAGTTGCACGTTACTACAAGGTATACTGTAGTCTGCTATGTTGTAGATATATTAATACACACTATAAGTTCTTGTAAGTAAGTAAATAAGTATGTACATTTTTAGAGGATGCTAAAAACTAAAAATCATTCACTAGGCGCCACGGTCTTCAGCTAAAATGATGCATTTTCAGTAATCGGCGAAACTCAAGAAGTGTTAGTTCAGAGTCCCACAGATGAACTGGTAGATTATTCCACAGATGTGGACCAGCAGCAGTGAAGGATCGATCGCCCAGACTTGTGTGGGTTCTAGGAATGTCACACGTAGCAACATTGGATGATCAAATTCATCATCGGCTAGTGGTTGTGATGAGTTGGCAGTCGTCCATCAGGTACTGTGGTGACAAGGCGTTCAACGACTTGTAGACTAAGACGGCCATCTTAAATTCAATGCGCTGCTGCATTGGCAGCCAGTGGAGTTGTCTCAATACTGGTGTGATATGCTCTCGTTGGCGAATGCAAGTAACAAGGTGCATTTTGGACAGCTTGAAGACGTTGAACCAAGCTGTATGATGATGTATCTTGTACGATGCTGCTGCATTATGACAGCTCCTGTGATGTTGTTAACAGAATGTGTGACACTTAATGGCTTATTTGATGTCAAATGGTTTTATGAAAAAAATTGCCCACCTGTCACTAGCCCCCACATTCCAAATTTTGCGTATCAAAAGTTTTTAGCTGCACAAATCACGACATAGGTGCCACAAAAATGAAGTGGGTAAGAATTTAAATGAAGATGAAGATATTACGGGGATGTGGATGACAGTGATGGCGATGATGGTATTAGTGGTAGTGCTGTTGTGATGCCATGTGTGAGTAGTCTCAGAAGATGGCATGGTGCGTCGTTGGTGAAGAGAACTATGGTGAAGGTAGCAGTCGTGAACATGCTGCACTTGAACCACGGCATCTTGGCGGTCGTGCTATCATTGTCAAGAGTTTTGCTCGCATACACGGTACCAACACATCATTAGCTCCACTGGCTGCAGCCTGGCTGAGCTAATCATGTAGCCTGTTTAAATCTTGTCTGTGTGAATGTTTGTAGGTTTGCCAGGCTGTCGCAGATTGTAACCGCTGGACATAGAGACTTGTAATCCTGCATTAGGGTCATACTGACCAGCTCTGATCAGAAACCAAAAACTGACACACTTAAGCCAGCTGATCATCACTGCCCATGAGCGGCTTGTTTTTTAATTAAAATATGACAGATGCTAAAGACCGAGACAAGACAGGTTTACGTGAGAGAGTTCTGTAAAATACTTTATTAATTTCCATTGCATCATTTGAGTCGGATTTCTGATGAAATGATATCTGTCACTGTGTTGACTATTTGAGTTAATAATGGTCACTTTAGTCTCCAAATAGTTTTATGAATATAGTCATTGTTGGGGTTAACGTTACAAGCATGCATAGAGAAACTTAGATTTTCACAGTTGTCGAGGACCAAAGTGTAAATACTTTTGTGTGTTATGTTTAGTGATGCATGTACTTTGAAATTAGTCATTATTGTCATTGTGCTTTGATTAGAGACGAACCTAAAGAAACAAGGTCTGCTGCCACTGACGTTTGCTGACCCAGCAGACTATGATAAGATTCTGCCAACAGACAAGATATCGCTGGTTGGTCTCAAAGATTTCACTCCCGGAAAGGTCAGTATCTGTCTTTAGTGGTTACGAAGACACTGTAACTGCGGTTAATTCTGAACATCAATGTTGAGTTGGAGCCAGTCTCCCTTATGCACAGGGGCCGGAAGTTATGCTGCATATGGCTATGCTGATGTCCCACATTTGGAGTCCAGTTTTGGTCCCAGAGATTCCCATACAAAAAATCAGCTATTTCACATCCCTGACTTATAATCAACTTAGAACTTGAGAATTAACTTTTAAAACCGGCAGCTGTGTTCAGTCTGTAGTTGAAGCTAAGGCTTCAGTTCATGTGTTAAGATTAGGCTGGGGTGTGTTGGACCTTATGAAATCAATGAAATTTGCAGCTTTGTTTGGCTGATCAGCACCACAGCAATGGGCTGGTCGTTGCTTTTACTGACTTTATAATAGTAGTAGTCCATAGTAATCAAGCTGTGATGCGTCATATGTACTGGGTGCGGCATAAAAAACAGTCCTATAAGAAAAATTAAATATCTCAAAAACTACGAAACATATTTGGCTGTGTTTTTCATTGTTTAATGTGGAAGTAATTACCTACCACATCTGTGAATTTCATCGAAATATTCTGTCGAAAAATAAAACTATGGCTGTGAGAATCCAAAAGTGCACTTCATTAAATGACAACAACTCAAGTTGGCCTGCAAATAATCGAATAACTGGTTTCGTTGTAAAGCAACATTGAGAGAAGTGACAGCTTAACGCTACTGGCATAACTTCACAGAGCATGTTTGAAATGTCAAACGACTATTTTAACGCATGACTGTAGCCTTTTACAAAATGACAGTACTGCTTCATCATTTGGGCCTTGTGGCAGACCAGATTGAAAGATGAACTGGCCTGTCAAGATTCGCCCGCTATTTTTTAACCAGGTTGGGCCGTATCTTGTTGGTTTAATACTCCGCGTCTACCTATGCTTTCTCCTTGGCGTAGTCCAGCCCACATGAAAAGTTTTATCCACATTTATGTACAACAGTTACGAAAATACAGACCATTCAGTTGCAAAATCGCAGTTTTCACTTCAGATAAGTGTAACTTTCGTTTCCTACTGACTATAGTAACAAAATTTTTAGAGTCTGTTGTAGTATTTCTCAAAATGAAATTCTGAATATTTCACATTTTAGTTATAGCTTTCCGGAGTTATTTAATATTTCTTAGGGGCTTGTTTTTATGCTACACCCTGTAGATGTTAATACATCAAATTACGTTTGCGGGCAGCCGGTCGAGTTCCGCAGAGAATAGTTGAAACAATTCAGTTTGTGAGTTTTTGTTTAAATGTAACCCAGACACTGAGGAGTAACGGAGATGCCTGTGTGTCTGTGTCTGTAGCCGGTGACTTGTCATGTCAGACATGCGGATGGCAGCACAGATGAGATAGTGTTAAATCACTCGTTTAATGACCTGCAGATTGGATGGTTCAAGGCAGGAAGTGCACTGAACCGCATGAAAGAACTCGGCGGACATTAGTTGACACTACTGCTGAGCTGAGCTGTGAGCTGAGTTGTAAGCTGAGCTGTTGCTATGTGTGATAGAGTGAATCGTGTTAAGTTAGTCAGTGATGTGCAGCAGGCATAGCACTGTGTAAGATAGCGTGCAGAATATACTCGCTTAGAATTGCTCTCTGCATGCTGCTCTTATCAAATATTTCCTCAATTTCACGTTGTCTCTGACAGTTGTTTTAGATAACAAAAGTTAGTCGTGGTCATCAGTTGTTGCATTTCCGTCAACATCAGTTTTTGTCTATCGCAAAAGCAGGCCTCAGCGCTGACTGTGGCATATCAAACCCAGCCAGTGCCACAGTCACTTCACAGGTATGTGTATGTATGTCTGTCAACTGTCATATTTGTTTAAATATGCGCACTCACTTCTGAATCTCTGCATTGCTGCATACCATCAAGTAACTTTGCATTGCTGCAGTGAATCGCTGACTAACTTAACACAACCCAGGTCCCCCTTGTGTGTATAGTGACTGACCACACCTTAGTACATTGTGTACATATGTTGACCCTGTGTTACTCATGTTTAGTACAGTACAGGCTGTCCAACACTTACACCTAATGTAGCATGTACATGTATGTGTCTTGAGCAATAGTATTCTTACGTATTGTTTCACTGTTGTGATCACATTTGGGTAAAAATTCAAACAGTTGTCTCTCTGTGAAAAATGCATTACATTTATATGTACAGTAGTTAAATTTCACCACTGTTTTGAGCGGGTGGTACCTGCAATTTGAACCATTCACCCACTCGCCCGGCAGCTTTTATTTGTCACCAAGCTAAATGCAGTTTCACATGCAGATGTATAATTTTGCATACAAAAACGGCAAGACCACATGAATATATTTACTGGAAGCTCAGAATTATGTCTTAACTAGCGCATTAACCAGCGCATTAGAGGTTTTTTAAATGATATGCACTATATAAATTCACGTTTTACTTACTTACTACATATAGAAAGCGACAGCAGCTGGGGCTTGCCGAGACCCCAGCTAGAGGTGAAGGCAGTATTTTACTTGTGGAAAATTCGGCCTCAGGAACTCCCAGCCCACTCACCTGTGATGAGTAGACTTGCTGTGCCACATACCAGATTAACTAAGACCAACGCTATTTTGTAAGTAACTTTGCAATATCTGCATTTTTGATAATTTTTGTGGATCATCGTGGTACTACAAGTAAATGTAAAACTTATAGAACATATTACTAGACATTATTAAGAATGTCGTTTTAGAAGAATATAAGCACTTATTTGGGGGAGAAGGAAAACACTGCAATGCACAACTGTAGTGGTGATATTCAGCGCATTAGAGGTTTTTTTTAAAATGATATGCGCTATATAAATTCACGTTTTACTTACTTACTTTTACTTACTTACTGGTGCAGTGCGACGTTGGTGCAAATCATGCTTTAAACTTATGCACTGTTCATAACACCTGTGATTTTTTTGTGTCCGCCATCTGTAAAGGCAAAAGATGCAGTATGTAACCCGATTGTGATGTCTGTCCTGTCTGTCTGTCTGTAATTGGAATGCTCGGGCAAAGAGCCTATAGGCCGTGCAGGCTAGCTGCAGTGGCAGCTAGCTGCACCGATGCAGCCAATCGCCACGCCCCCTGACGTCACAAGCTGTTATTAGTTCGGGCATCTAGTTTCTGTATATTTTCAGTTTGTGTGTTATGATTTTAGTGGTGATATTCGTCAGTTATACCTTGCACCAACATGCAGTGGCTCATTTTATGAATATGCAATGCTGTGGTATGGAACAGCACAAAAGTACAGAGGACTAATTGCAGTAGTTAACCCTTTGATGCCCAAGCCCATAGGAATGCTGATTGACTATGCAGCAACATTGACAGTCAAGCGTGAATTGAGGAGTGTCTGTCATTGTTTGGGTTTATGTGACCCTGTCACCAGCGAAACAACACTGAAATGCTCGTAATATATGTCTGTAAAGGCAAAAGATGCAGTATGTAACCCTATTGTGATGTCTGTCCTTGTGTAAACACTAAACAGTCGAATGATGCATATGTTATATTACTATGTGTCCATTTATATTAAATGTACTATTATACTTTATGAAGAATTACTTTTAAACATTTTGTTGCAGCGAATTGCTTCCCTTTTCTGGATGATGTAGTTGTCATCAGTGATGGGACAGAACATATGTGGCCCACCACGAGAAATTCCCAAAATGGCAGAACTGAGAATTGTGCAGATTCTGTATCAGAAACCCTAATTTTTTGTTTATGTTTAATAGTAGCCATAGCTAATTAATAACGTTGTGCCAGTATTATCTACATGTGGTGCCTGAATGCAATTTGTTCTGGTAATCTGGTTGGTTTAGTACCAGTTGACAGATTGATTTTCAGAGAGGCTACGAAAGTTGCTCTTAGTTTCATCACAAGATAACATAAAACAGTAATCTAATAACAACTTTAACAAGAAATGGCAAGTCAATAAGTAGAATTTTCTACATCTGTCAGGAGTGTATGCATGAGAACAAAATATCAAACTTGGACCTAAAGTTCAGTAAGGTGGATGAGTAATTGTTTTCTTAAATGAAATCTCTCTGTTCAAACATTATGTGTGATCAGTAGGTAGTTAGTCAGCTTTGAAGTGTGTTTGTTTAATAATGGTTAGAGTTATGTGACAGATATACAGTTGTATGTGTGTTTGCATAGCATGGATAGCCAGTTGCATTACTCTGATAGTTGTATCATTCATTTGCACTATTGTCCTGCATTTTCTGTTGAACCATTTTATCAACAATTTCATGCTAAGCACTGAGCACATTATTTGCTTGCTCTTCCAGCAGACAGTATCAACATCTGAGCTCTGGTGATTGTCTAGAGTGTCCGGGGAAAGATCATCAGAACTGTTCATGCTGTATTGTGTATTGTTAACTTACACTCCGATGAACGGTTCTCACTATGACCTGTCAGTTTAGGTTTCTACAATGAACTGAGTGAGTGTTGGTTAGATTTTTGTGTTTTTCTTAATTAGGGACAGTTTGTCTCAGGATTAGTGTTTCTGTTGTGTGTGTATGATTTCTTGCTTGCCCGGAGTCATCTCGTGAGATCGTGACCCAATCGTTTGTTAAGTGCCGTAAAGAAGATTACTCAGAATGAATTTTTTGAATGATTTTCAATGTTTTATTCTTTTTTAACGAAAACAGGCAGATTGTTTTTATACCCAATAACTGTGGTGTGTAAGTTTCCAGCAAGTTTACTGTTTACGTTACATCATATTTAGAGCTACGTCAAAAAGCTGCAAGATAAGACTACTTTGTAGTCAAATGTGGTTGATACATATGTATTGTCAACGTCAACCCGCTAAAAACGAGCCTCTAATGCCGCCGCCTATGTAGCTATGAAGGAAGGTAAGACCAAAGGCAGGGTTGTTAACAATACTTTAATAAAGTATTGCCAATACCAATACAAATACTCGGTCAAAAAACTATTGGCAATAGCAATACCAATACTTTTTTATAAAAGTATTGCAATACTCAATACCAATACTTTTCGCAATACTATTACTCGGAGTAAAGAATCATTTCAAAGATGAGTCTTCAACGCAATCACAATTCACAACACAAGTGAGTACAGTACTGTCACCATTTAGCCATACGGAGAAATGTCATCATTTCAAAGTGCTCACTGCTGAGTCTACACCGGAGTGGTGCAAATACTCTGCCACCGAGAGAAAAGAGT
>Ga0126335_1000384_pt1 | contig 21011 bp, 31 predicted proteins | sample OlaspJWI45metaG_FD_108409 | JGI IMG/M metagenome (GOLD analysis project Ga0126335, IMG submission 108409) | Marine gutless worms symbiont microbial communities from Oahu, Hawaii - Olavius sp. 1 OAHU.JWI-45 metaG | ecosystem: Host-associated > Annelida > Digestive system > Unclassified | place... | reverse complement strand
TGGTTTCCGCTTGGTCCATGGTATACTCCTTTCTTTAATTGTGCCCGGAATTGAGCAACTAAAGAAGCTATATACCAATTTGAATTTTTTTTCCGCCGCGTAGCGGCTTCGTCCAACCAGCCGGTAGATTTTCAGCCTGCCATCGTCTAACTGTTCGATCAGAGCGTTACCAGTTGCCACCAGTAAACGCAGAGCTTTAAAAAGTTTGGTTCTGAGTGCCAGGGCTTCAAAGTCTTTAATGAACATACGCTCATGTTTGCGTAGCTGCTTTTCGACTTCTTGTTTGAAGCTCTTGTCACCGACCTCTTCCTTGATAGCGTCCGCTACCATTTCGTCCACATCTAATCGATGGAACGGAGTGTTGGGAGGGAACAAGGCAAGTAAGAGTTTTGAAGTGAGGTTGTTGACGCACCTTGCGCCGAGAGCTTGGAACGGAGTCGGGAGTTCGTCGTTCTCGGTTAGGTCCGCCGGAGGGAGCAATGCAGGCAGTGTCAGCTCAGCACACTTCCGGCATCGTTTGAGATGGTTGGCACGTTTCGTGTCCATGGTTTCCCATCTACCTTGAATCGTTCCTTGCGACTGAGAGTTGACTTCCACCATTTACATGGTCCTCAGACCGCTTTTTGCTTTTGAGCCACCGAGAGGTATCTGCAGACTCCGTGTGCCTAAGCGACCTTTGTTTGCCCGAGTCTTCTTGGCTTTCGGATTCAATTCCACCTTCTTTTCCACATCAGGGGATATGACAGGCGGAGCCTCTGGAGCTTTAATTGTGGGTGTAGCAAAGCACATGGTTAATCTGTATTGGTTACCTCCAGGTTTAAAATATCGAGTTGTTCCTCAGTGAACTGAAGTCGGAATTTGAGATCATCGATCAGACTCCTACGACCGGCATTGTACCAGAACGTATCGTGATCTATTCCAGGCTTCGGGTTGACTAAGGGTTCATCCTTATCCAATTGTTCTATTAGTTCAGCAGAGTTAACTGGGATAGCTTTCATAGCTGTCTGGTTTCCTCCTAAGTGGGGTCGCTGAGAAGTGGTTGAGATAATTACGTATAATTACGCCTCTTTAGAAGCCGTATTCCAGCGACATTTCTCGCAATTCGGGAAAATCTTACCGCCCTTCTCCTCAAAGCAGGTCAGGTGGTAGCTGCAGTAGGCGATCCCCTGGGCTTTTGTGAACCACGGACACTTACGATCTGGCATAGCTCCTCCTGTATTGGGCTGCGGGGAGTGAGCCATTTTATAGTCTCTTGGACAGCCCATCTGGCCAGTGCATTCCCACTCCCCTCACCCGATTCGGTTACGCTAAGGTATCGTTATCCGGTTTCACACGTTTCTTCGTGCGTTTGGCCGGAGCTTTCTTTTTCGGTGCTTCAGCCGGACACTCAGGACAGGCTTCGCCTTTTTCCTCGATAATCCACTTGGTGCTGCATTCGGGACAGCGTTTGTAAGTTTTGGTATTGGGCTTGCCCTCTCCAGGTTTCTGAAGGTTGGACATCAGGGTCACATTCATTCCAGCAGGTCGATCAGTTTTTGCCATTGTTTTCGATTCCTTTCACGAAGGTTTAAAGGTTAATCTCAGCAGTCTGTTGGCTTGTAGGCCAGACAGTTGCGTTTCAGCGCACATCCCTCATCAGTACATATGCTGCCAATGTCGAGAAGGTTTTTAGGGCAGTATGGGCTTGCAGGCTCACACGGTGCTGGAGCCTGTGGTCGAATCAGAAACTTAGGGTCTATGTCTTCAGGCTGGTACACCTCCCCCGTCACAGGGTGCTCGACCATGTTGGCAAAGTGAGCGACAGTCTTCGTCAGCTCTTTCAGCCGGTTGTCCACATTTTTCATCCAGAGTAGCAGCCGGTGTCTCATTTCGGAGTCCATAGGATTGGTTCCTTTCTATCAAAGTCGTAGTCCTCCGCTCTGAGAATCCGAGCCATACGTGCCTGGGCGATGATGTCATCCCAGTGGTAGCACTTGGCGGCATAGAGTTCTAAGACAGCTTCGGTCATTTCTTCGCTGGTTTTACAGCCTTTCAGAGCTTTATCAGCTCCCTTTGCACCCACTCGATAGCAGCCTTTGTAACCGTCACCGGGATCGCCAACCAGCCACTGCCAGTGAAAACGGTAGTCGGCATGTTGTTCACTGATCTGCCTGGGGAAACGATCCTTACGCCAGTTAAACAGCGTGATCGGCAGGCATTCAAAGTCCTTATCTATCGTTGCGAGTACGTATTTGCCAGGGTACTTGGTTCCGAGGATCCCCATCAGATCGTCAGCTTCAAGCAAGGGTTCTGATCGCCACGGATGCTTGTCCTTCATGTAGGCTTTCAGTGGGCGAATCAGCTCCGGTGGAGTCGAGTTGGCTCGATTGTGCTTGTACGTTGGGAGGATCGCATATCGGAAGTTGTGTCTGTTGGTGAAGCAGAGGAGATAATCCTTGCATCCAGTTCGCCCGAGGAGCTGTAGGATGAAACTATCCACGTCAGCCCGGGCTTTCTCTTCGTCAACTTGCACTGTAGGCTCGCAGCCAGGGAATGCAAACGTCTTCTGGTTGCGGAAAGCCATGACATAAAGAACAATGTCTCCATCGATCAGTAATGATTTCATTTAATTATCCATAGCATCCAAGGCAGGTCGGGAGAGCCGACTGCATACACCTTGTCACCTGGGTCTTTCTGAATAGCTGACATCGGCACATGCTGCAGCTCCTCCAACCAATCCGAGGGATGTAAGGGTTTAGCGCCCTGTAAGCGCAGCGAGTCGTCCTGATAAGCTAACATACTGCTTCTCCAGCCGTTTGGCTTTCAGCCGGTCGACCGGCCAGGATTGTTCCCATTTACGTTCACTTTTCAGAAAAGCTTTGAGCAACTTCTTATTCGGTGTCCAGAAGTGGACTTTGTGATAGATCTTGTTGCCGCCCACTTCCCTCTGTTTCAGCTTGTAGGGAGCGTCTTTCGGTGTACTCAAATCACTCTCCTTTCTTTCGGGCCATAAAATCTGTGAACTTCCGGTAGCCAAAGCTCGACGCAATAGCGAGTCCAAGAGCATATGCGTACCAATCGGGCGTGTTCTGAAGTGCTTCAAAACCAGCCTTGACATATCTGTCTCCACCAGGGATAAAGCAAAGGATCGCTGGTATGGATAAAACGACTGTCCAGAACTCATCTTTCCACCCCGCTTTCTCAATACTCAGGTTCTCCCAAGCAATGTCCGCCTTCTGGCCTGTCTCCAGCCGCTTGATAGTAGCCTGAGTTTTTGCCTCGGAGATAGCCAGCTCACTCTGCAGTTGAGCCTGCTTGCGAGCGTTTCTACCCTCCAGCCAAGTGGTGACAGGCTTTGCCACCACACCGACAGCTCCCATGATTGTTGAGAACAGTCCCATTAGTATTTGCCTCCGAAAGCTTTGGTAGCTGTGCCATCAGAATTCAGCACATCGGATTTCTTAGGCAGGTTGTAACCGTTCTTCTCGTTGAAGCCGGTCACTCGGAAGTTGGGAGTGGACATGACTCGCCGCAGAAAGCCTACGTGACAGGCATGACAGGGTCGACTGCGGTCAGCGTTCTTGACGGACGTGATCTTTTCGGCACGATCACCACAGGCATTGCATTCATATTCATACAAAGGCATCGTAGTTCCCTCCGTTGTAGTTGCCGTTATTGTTTTCTTTTTCCAGCGGAGTGTAGGGTTCGTAGTATTTCCAACCGGACGGTCCAAAGGTTTTGATCCGCTGGCCATTACTGTTGTAGATCACCAGAGCACCAGACATATGCAGGTCAATATGGATGTGATCAAACTTCCAGACGCCCTGGTCGTTATCCATCACGATGATGTTGTCGCCGTGTTTCGCCACTTAGCACCTTCCTTTCAGCACGTAGGTCCGCTCTTTGTTCGACATATCCTCCCACCATGTTCGCAGGGTGTCATTCTCCAGCATCTTGTTCAGATTGTGGCAGTAGGTTTTCCGGTAGTGGTAATTCATCACGCCTGCTTTTCCTGTCGGCGGCATGTTACTCTTTCGATTCCGGTTCCGCATGAAATTTCTCCTCAGAGTAGTAGTCGATCTTCGATGTAGCCCTACAGCACCTAATGCAGGGCCACATGAAGCGGTCATAGTTTCGTTTGTCGTAGAAGCACCCCTCGCAGGTTCTAAAGGTAGACTTTGAGCCTTCGTTCAACCAACGCAATAGCAGCCTCCTGTAGGTGTTCAATGGTGTCCACATTCACGAGCACTGAGTCATCCTGTCGCACCTGTACCCCGTTCTCCGATTCATGATGCTCAACTTTCGGGCACCCCGGACGCCACACATGAAGCATGAAGCCATTCTGTCGACAAAAGGTAGCTTCGTTCTCGAAGCGCACATCGGGGATAACCCAAACGCCATCACCGAGTCCTCTGTCAGCCATGTGCAACCAAAAGTCAGGATGGAGAGCACGTCCGAAATCAGTGCCAAACAACTGCATGGCTTTACGGGGGGTGTACGTCCGACCAGGAATCTCCTCATCTTTTAAGTGCTCCAGGTGGAAGTAAGGCAGGTCGACCTCAAGGATCCGCGCAAGGTGTTTCTTCATAATGTCCGCAAAAGCGAAGCGGATACAGTCTTGGCGCACCATACCTGCTACCGTAAGTGGACTTGAAGTTAGCGCTTCTGCGATAGTATCTTTACCGGCCCGAGCTGGACCGGCTACGCCAATGATGATCCTCATATGATTTCCTCCAGCTTGCACAGGCAAGCATACAGTTCGAGGGCTTTGCCTTTGTTGTTGATGAAGTTCAGGACAGAACCGTTGTACCAATCCGGCAGGTTGGTCGTGCTGATGCCAGTGGTCTTCTCGAACCGGCGATAGGCCAGGGACCAGATTGCCTGATAGGGGATTCCGGCTGACTCAGCGAGGTAGATCACATACATCCGGCACCGATCTTTCAGTGAGTAGGATTTGTCCAGGTGACGACTGTTACGCACACTGTTGTAAGCTGAGGTAACATTGGCGATCCGCTTCTGGATTGCGTCACAGCGTGACTGTAGTGATTCCAGGTAGTCATCCAGAATGTGTTTGTCTTTAATCAGGAAGTAGCCTTTGGCATTGGCACCAACCGGCACACCGTCTTCGATCAGTTCACGTATGGCAACACGGACACCAGGAGCGGTGTCGTGGGTGACGTTGTGTCCGCAGATCTTTGCGATCCCTTTGGCGTTGATTTCCTGACCGGCACATTCCAAAACTTCACGTACATCTTCTTTTGAGATCATTAATGTGTTTCCTTCCATGAGCTGCCAATGTCATATGAACCGGACAATGGACATCGGAATTTAAAGTGCTCGCCTGCCAGCCGGATGGCATCAGCCATGTGTCCACCAGCTAACTCAGCGTACTTTTCCTTAACCTCGTTCTGGTACTCATCATGCACGTTGAGCACCCATTCGTAGTCATCACCACCGTGACCAAACGGCACCATGCCATCAGCCAGCATCGCTTTGTCTGCGAGCACCAGAGCTTTCTTCATGACGACAGCTCCAGCGGATTGCAGCAGAGTGTTCAGCGCAGCGTGCTGGTGTCTCACCGGAATACGACGACCGTCCAGACCAGGAAGCCAGCCGTATTTCTTAGCCCACTTCTTTGTCTTTTTGATCAGCTCTTCCAGGCCAGGAAACTCCTTCTCCATGGTGGAGCGCAGATGTTTCCCGAGCTTTTTGAGATCAGCTTCGAGAGGCGATTCGTCGGCATAGTTGTCATCAGTCAGCGCAATTGCACCGAGCTTCACATCACCGGCACCGTACATGAATGCGTAGTACCAAGTCTTCGATACGTCACGAGAAGCCAACACGAGTCGGCCTTTGTTCAGCGAGTGGATATCTGTACCGTTAGCTTTCTTCCCCTCCATGATGACCTTGATGAAAGCCCCACCATCGTGCTTCGTGATGTAGTGAGCTTTACAGCGAGCTTCCAGACCGTCAGCGTCACAGCCAACCAGGACATAGCCTGCCGGTATTGTGAACAGCTCACGACACTCGGGTCCGTATGGTGAATAGGATGCAGGCACCTGGGCCAGATTGGGTCGGAAGTGAGTGCACCGTCCGGTAACTGCACCGAACTGGTTGACGACTCCGTGGATACGAGAGCTATCGGGATCGACAGCTTTGAGCCAACCTTGTTTACCCTCGGATAACTGTCCGCAGCGTTTGTTCAAGGTCAGGAAGTCGCCCAACGGTTGAATCTCTTCAAACGGTAGACGCTTGACAATCTCGTCATCGATCTTCGGCATCCGTGCTTCTGGAATACCAAGTCTCTCGTAGTGGTAGAGGATCTCTTTGGGAGCTTGCTCTTTCTCGGCAAACTCTGTAGGGAACCAATCGAATTTCTGCAGCAGCATACGAGCTACGTGCTGTGAGCTGGCTGGATTGAACTCGACCAGCTCGATCTTCTGCATTTCAGCACCGGCAACATAGCCAACCCATTCACCGGCACGCTTTCTCATGTCACGTTTCGGTGTGAACTTTTTACCCTTGCGCTTGTAGAACGGAGGGAAATGTTTGGTCAGCTTGGCTCGGAGCTTCTCACGCTCAGCACTGAGACTCTCGTACAGTTGAGCTGCAGCCTCGGTGTTGAAGAGCACGCCGTGCTGCATCTGACGTTCCAGTATCCAGCGAACATCATGCTCCAGCACGACTTGTTCCCAGGCCGGAGCTTTGGCTTTCAGTTTATGGTAAAGCGCAGCATTGACGTTAACGTCTTGCTCGCAATATTCGGACATCTTTGGTGTCCACACTTGCCAATCGGTTTCCTTTGCGAACTCACCTTTACGGATCCCCAGGCGATAGCCGTATGCCTCGATGGTATGTTTACCAATCAGGCTGGCAGGCATGATCCCCTTGTGGTAGAGCTTCCAATCAGTAGCCTCTATCCCAGGCCACGCACACGCAGCCCACACGTATGTGTCGATGACTTTGTGTTCTGGAGTCAGCTTAAAGTCGGGATAAAGTTTCTCTAAGGCAGGGATATCGAAGCCGATTATGTTGTGACCGACGATTACCTTTTCGTCCATCAGGACTTGAGGACTGTCGTCTACCGGCTGATTTTTGGGATCGAAGCGGAGATGGGGATCTTTGCCAGATTTTTCCAGCTTAGTATCCCACATCATGTTGCAGTGCATTTTGGTAAGCTCATCTAAGAAACCGTCAGTTTCGATATCAAAGATGATTGCCATACTGTCTTCGTGCGACCTCCACTTTTAGTTTGTTTAAGCAGTCGATGAATTTGTGAGCGATCTTGTCACCGAACTCTCGGCTGTAGACCTCGATCAACTCCTTGGGGAAATGGTTTAGCCAGTGACCTCCGCCGCGCATGACAAATCTACGTGTAGGGATTCCAACGACCAGCCGCAGCTCGTCCATGTCGTACTCAAAATGCCGGTGGGTTTCCATTGCCACTTCCATGTTGTCCGTCCATATCTTAGCGATGTGGTCAGACTCTTTCCGAGTGATCGCAAACAACTCTTTACGGTAGTGGTCAACCATGTCTTCAGCCTCAATGAGCTGTCTTCTCAGGGAGTCCGCTCTGTCTGCCAGATAGGATATTCGAGAGAGCGCTCTCTGCAGCGCCCACGGAGCTGTCAGTACGAACTTGATCTTAAAAATCAGACTCTTCAGCATGATGAAATGTACCTCCTGTATCTTTGAAGGGATTGTGTGTAGAGGCTAACAGTCGGCCTGTCTCGGGATAGTACTGGAGCACATCGGCCAGACCAGTGTCGCCTAAGTCCCTATGTTTCAGTAGCCGGAGCTGACTGTAATTTTTCTTTTCCTCGTCCTGTTGATTACGTTCCATCGAAATGACAACATGAGACATCTGCTCCAGACCACCGGAGCCACGCAGATCGGTCAGCGATACCTTGCGACCTTCGTTGAATGTCCGTCCCTTGTCCTTTCGCTTTAAGTGAACGATAGCCAGCAGGCCAAAGTTCAACTCCTCGACCATGGACGAGAAGCCGGTCATCAGTTTGTCAATCGTCTTACGCTCGGACTCACCAACCGTGCCTTCGTCCAAACCCGATACAACAATCGATATATGATCGAAGACGATCCACTGCATCCCAAGGCCGACCACCATATACCGGACCTTAGCGAGTATGGAGTTGATATCCTTTGAGCCCCGATGGTCGTAGAGGCACCAATCTTTGTTGTTGATGGTTTCATCGAATCCTCTCTTGATCTCTTCCTGGGAGACATCCGTCCGGTCGACGTGGATCTGCTTGTTGATCCCCATGGCGATGTAGCGCTCGGCCAATCGTTTACGAGGCTCTTCAAGCCCAAAGCAGCCGACTTTCTGGTTGTGTTCAGTCAACAGGTGGAAGCCTATCTCGTGAGCGAGAGTCGACTTCCCGATACCGGAGCCAGCAGTCATGAGATAGATCTGGCCGGTACGGATTCCCTTCATGCGACTGTTGAGAAGAGGGTACGGGATGTCAAAACCAACTGGTGGCGGAGCGATAATGTCATCCCAAAGCTCGCATCCGAAAACAATTCCATCCGGTCGGTAGGTTGAGGCTTGCCAGATCCAGCCAGTGAGCTTGTCTCCGGCATTTTCCTTGAGGGCTTCCTGAGCATCGGCATGTCCGCCGAACTGCATGATCTTAGCTTTACCTGGGGTGAGAAGAGAGGCAACGTCTTCAACGGCTTGCTTACCAGCTTCCGTTCCGTCAAATGCCAGTACGACTTCACCGAATGAGTTAACAAATTCCAGCTCTTTTCGGACAGCTTCTGCAGCATTTTTTGCTCCAGGGACTCCGACAACGGGCCATTTAAGACCCTGAGCTTGAGCGAGGACAATTGCGTTAAACTCATCGTGGGCAATAACAAGTCGCTTTCCGCCTGCTTGCCACAGGTGCTGGCCGAACAGTTTGCTTCTTGCGACTTCGCTTCCTGAGTGCCACCAGACATTTTCCACGTTATCGTATTCGTAGATGCGTTGGGCGCAGATTCCTTTGGCATCGTGATAGTCTGCCACAAGGTACTTCTCCCCATCGAGTCGAGCAGCTCGGAGTCCATATGTTTTACAAGCCTCAAGGCGTAGTCTTCGAGAATTGATTGGGACAAACGATCCGTCAATGTAGCCATACGACATCAGCTCCTCCGTATATATTTCCAGAAGTCCTTCACGAACTTCGTGATTCCATGCCACTCATCAATGCAGGCACCTTGCAAGGAGTCGCCTCCAAGCACCATGCGGAATACAACGGCAACGGGGATGAAGCAGGCCAGTAGGACTACACCGCTACCGAGGAATGCGTATTTGAGGATGTGTTGACAGACTACCGGGATATAAGATTTCTTAAGCATCAGTCCTCCTCGGAGTTAGCCGGAGACAGCCTTGGAACTTTGCGCTTCTGACTATTGCCCCAATTTTGCTTGCTTTACAGGGCTTGCCGACAGCATCGAAATGCTCGCAGTCACCACAGCACAGGTACGCTATGTCCGGTCGCCACAAGTGGGCGTAGTTGTCATTTGTGTTATTTGCTTTGAACTTGAAGCCGCTCATATTCCTCCTTTTCCAGACGGAGACACTCCGGTGAGCATATCCACAACATCGAGCGCAGGCTGGTGTACCGTGTCGGCTTGTAGCAGACTGAGCACGGACATTTGCCTCCGCCTTTCACCACTGTGCCGTCGATACTGGTCACAGCGAAGCCGTTGCGAGCTTTCGGATACCTCTTGTCGTAGGTCATTAGAAGTTATCCTTTCCCTCGAAACGCTTGCCTGCCTGGTAGTCACGGATCAGTTTCAAAGCGTACCAGCATTCAGACACCACCACGATGCTGATTCCTGGGGCGGCTGGATGGGCCAGCACATAGCCAGCATAGTCGCACACGCCATCACAGTCCTCGTCGATCAGGGTTACGATCACATCGTTGTAGATGGTGGTGGATCCGAGTTCGCATCCTGAAGTCTCAGGGATGTTGTCAGAAGCTGCCACCTGAGTTTGCTCCAGGTAGCCGTTGCTGATCGCTGGTGTACAACCTTGACCGAAAGCGAGCATCCAGAGAACGAGAGTCAGGGCGAGCATCATAGTCAGCGTACATTTCGCTTCTTTATTCATGTGACCTCCTGTTTTTTAGGTAACCTTCCACGATGAAGTACTCATCAGATATGGTCCCATCAGTGAAGTAGTTGAATGAGTTGACACTGGTTTCCACAGTGCGCCAGAAGTTAACCTCTTTGCCGTATACCTCGTGCTGCTGTGCCGCATAGAATGTACCAATGCGAGGGTAGATGTCCTGAAACACTTTATAGAAGCTCTCATAAATAGCTATGTCGGCGCACAGCTCATCCAGGCGAGTGTCTGTGGAGATTCTACGGACTTGAATGTAACGGACGTTTGGGAACTGTGAGAGGTATTTGACGATGTGGAAGAACTCGTCCACGTTTTCACGACACAGTACTATGGACACCCTTACGTTAGGTCCGCTCATTGGTATGATGTGGTCCCAATCAGGGATCACATGCGTTCCCATGATGCGAGAGTTCTTTTCAGGATCGAGCGTGTGGATTGAGTATCCTATACCACCGTACATTTTATTGATGGTGGACATCTTCAGCGGAGCCAGCAGGCCATTTGTACGGACACCTACCTTAAACCCTTGTGATTGTAGGGTATCAACAGCTTCATCTAAGAATTCATACTGCAGGCCATCGGCGGTCTGTCCTGTGAAGTACAACTTGTCGATGCCGTGGTGTCTGCATAGATTCAGAAACTTCCGAAAATTGTTCCAACGTGAGAAGTGGGTGGTGAGCTGATCATGACCAGCCAGCTCGGCACTGATGTCTTTACCTAAGCAGAAAAAGCAGTTGGCGTTGCAGACACCGAGCAGATTGATGTTGGCAAATGAGGGAGCTTGTCGATCTCTATTCTTGACAATCATTCTGGTACCTCCAAACGCAAAAAAGCCCCCCAGGAGCGGACTCCCAGGGGGCTGTAGTTTACTTCATGAATTCAGCGAGAGCTTTCAACCATTTCTGATTAGGCTTCTCTTTGATCCAAGCATCCGGTATCTTTTTCTCAGCCCACTTAAAGCCATGCTTTTCACACCACATGGCACAGGTTGTTTTTGAGCCTTTGTTGATCGGAGCTTTGGCTCGTGAGAATACGAACCGAATCTCGAGGTCAGGGTTCTGTTTCTGTACCCACAGGTGCTTCTTCCTGTCAGCAGGCATGAAGCGACCTTTGCTCTCTATGATAATTCCATTGGGTAAATCGAAGTCCGGTGTATATGTCCGGTTCTGAGCTGGCTGAGTGAACTTCACCTTGGCTCGCTCATAACCGAACTTCACACCTTTCGCAGCGAGGTCTTGCTGTATGACTTTCTCCAGGCCGGAGCGGTAGCCATACTTGATCCCACGCTGAGTCGGCTTTGATTTACGGACGACCTTTCGACGAGGCATCTATTACCAATCGGAGTCGTCGTCGTCGACTGAGCCGCCGGTCTGGTCGTCGAAGTCCGAACCGGTGTCAGCTTCAGTGTGCGTGTAGCCACCTTCGTGTGCGCCGAAAGCCGGTCCCAACGGAACCAGATCCACGAGCTGATAGGCGTTCAGATACAGCGTGTAGTAGAACTTGCCGCCGGATACGAACTGGCCTTTGGGACGGAAAGCGATGGATAGTTTGGATCCACTACCAACCATCGGAGCTTTTTTCATTTCCCTACCGGCTGCATCGTAGGCACGCAGTTTGATCGGTTTGATCTTGTTGGTTTCCTTGTCCTTGCGGTAGGCAAAGGTTTGGAATTCCACCATGACGTTGCCGGTCGGATCGCCTTCCTCGTCCTCTTCGTCTTTTACAGGTGAGTTGAACTTGGCTTTCTTCTGCTGCGCCGGTTTCAGAGTGGCTTTCTGGTTCTCGAACTCCTCTTTGGCGGCTGCTTCCAGAGCCTTCGGGAATTCATCGTCCTGGTCGAATACCAGGGAGACACGGTATTTGCCGTCTTTGTTGAATCGAGTGTCCGGTTTGTTGAGAAACGGCCAAACGCAGGGAGCTACTGGGGTCGTGTTATCAGGCATATTAATTACCCTCTCTTTCAAAAAGTGCTTCCAGATCAGTGGGACTGATACCGGAGTTCATGAGTTCCACAGCCAGATCCAAAGGAATCAGGCCGATCAGATTGTAGTGCTCTCGGGCTTGATCGATCAGCTTCTGTGTGTACATGCGGTCCTCGTACATACTACCTCCCTCCTTTCTGCTTCCGATTGAGGAAATTCTGGCGGCGAGCTTCACGCGCTGCGTCCCACCTTTTCCCCTGAGCTTTAAGCTGATCGTTGAAAACCACCATTTCGTGAGCACGTTTGGTGACATTACGGGTTTTACCTTTACGGGATTCGGTGTAGGCACGCGCTACTTGCGTGCTACCCATCCGAGTTCTTCGAGATTTTTTTCCAGCCATTTTAGACCTCCTTTTGGCTGAGGGATCACTTGAAGCTGGATGATCCCCCACTCGTCGCCAGCTCGACGCTTGCAAGTTAGAGTGCAGTACACTGCAGCATTGCAGTGATTAGCAAAAGAAAAAACAGCTCTCCTTAGTGTTCACAACGTAATCACCAGGAGTAGGCATGTGGTCTACCACGAGCTGCTCGAAGTCCTCTGAGAGTTCTGCAGGCAAGTATGCACGAACGTCATCTGTGAACTTTTCAAGCCAGTTCTCGGCATAAATTTCATCAAAGGTTTCACGCAGTATGCGGTTCATTACAGGCATGTCGGCTGCGTGCGTGCCAAAGCTATCGTGAATGAACGAGAAGTCACGGATACCGGCTTCGTTGCACCGGATCGCAGTCAGCATCAAGTGAGCTGCATCCATTGAGTGAATGAAGTTGGGAGCTATGCCGTTGCGAGAGCCGACACGGTCTTTCTTTTCCAGCTCCTCTTGGATGCGGTGACGGATGCGAATTTTACCGTACCATGTGTTAATACGCTTTGAAGCTGTCTTCCGGTAGTCTTGCATAACCTTCAATCCGGCAGGCGTAGACCACTCCGTGTGGAGCTGATTAGCTGCCAGGAAGTCAGCAACCTTTTGCAGGTAGTCCATCCCTTCCCTGGCCTTTGTCAGCGCCTGACTGACAGCCTTCCAGTTCACATCAGCCATATATCGGCACAGCTTCATCATATCCACACCGCCCAGGTCGATGTCTTCCTTCCGGCACAGATCCACGAGCTGATCCGCAAACCCAGGTTTGGTGGCACCGTAGCAGATCGTCATCACGTTGCGCTTCGTCATCTTCCGTCCCAACTCTTTGAGTAAGCGTCTGTAAACGATAGCGAACTCTTTGTCGGCACTGTCGAAATTTTTTCGATTGATTTCCTTAGCGATCTCGGCAACTTCCGCATACACATCAGCCTTTTGCTCACCGGAGGACAAATTGACCTTAGCTCCACCAGCTTCGTCACGCAGCAGTGCACTGAAATGTTGTAAGCCGGAACACGTACCATCCACCTGGACCGGCAGATGTGACTTGAACTTATGTCCGCCAACTCGATCCAGCTCAGCGAACTCAAAGCAGAATGCCAGAAAGCAGTAGGGCTTGTCGGCCTCAGTCCAGAAGCGGTTGTCGTAGGGATTCTCGGCAGATGCCAGGATATCCATCCGGTGCTCATGCACCCAGGCAACTCGTTCCGGTAGCGGAGCCTTATCAAAGCCAAACTCGTTGGCTCCATGGATAAAGAAACAATCGACTGCCTCTGAGGTATCCAGCTCTTTACCCTCTGCGAACTCCAGCAGAGCTTTGCCGACATCATCCATCTGAGGATTTATGTGAGGCTGAAAGCAGTAGATCCGGCCACGGTAGTCGCAGTTCCAGGCCAGATACAGCTCAGGCTCGTGTTCGACGTACTCAGTGATCCGGCGTTTCCAGAGCATACTCATGCGAGCGGAGTTTTCTCGGGACCACTTATCGTGGGCTTCAGCTCTCTCACGGCACCAATGTTTCCAGCGCGGATCTCCTACTTTCTTCATTCGCTCAATTTCAACATCATCCCACGGACAGGGATCGTCCAGCGGATTTGTGCCTCTCAGCTCTAAGTGCTCCATATCTCCAACCGGAGTGCCGCCCAGGCCTTTACCCCAGGATTCTCGGATCACGTCCAGAATGCGCTTGTTGATCCGCCATTTGGTTCCCTGGATGACGTTGAGTGCTTTGTTGACTGTGTCGACTCCGTGTTCTGCAGCTCGCTTCAGCGGTTCCCGGCTGCGAGTCCGTAGCAGGCGAGTCTTGTATCGCCGGTAGTGAGTCCAGAAGCCGCCACCACGAGTACCCTTCCAGGGTTTGGGAGGGATGGCAAACGGTAGTGCGACAAAGGCTTCTTGTGCGAGCTTGGAGTCGGCTGCAGCGATCCACTGTACGCACTCGTCCGTGGCTTCAAGGAAGTCCTGTTTGGACATCATGTAACCCTTCGGAGTACGCTTGCGCTGTCTGCGCGTAACTTTCTTAAATAAAGGAGTGCCAAACTCAACCGCTCCGATTAGGATCTGACCTGCCACAAAACACTGGGAGTCCTTCCAATTCAGAGGCTCGATGCCATAACCAACCACGTTACCATCCTCGTCACGGATCTCAACCTTCTGACGCGCGTGATTGAGTACATTATGTCGATGACGTAAGTGAGCTGTCCGCAGACCTTCCTCGACTTTAGTCAAATAGCCTTTAGCCTTTTCCTCAAACATCATGTATTCAAAGTCATGAGCAACCTGCTTGCCTAAACCAATACAGGCTGTTGCAAAAGGCTGTGCAACCGGATGTTGGCAGTTGAAGCACCAGCGTAAAGCCAGCCACGCCAGCCGATCTGGATCGAACTCTCTCAGTATGCTTAGAACCTCCCGAGTTGCGGGTGAGCCGGAGCCGCCTTGACCCCGCTTCAAAGTAGCCTCTTGGATCTTCCGAGTTATTTTCGGGATATAATTCCGCATTAAAGCTGCCTGGGGCTTCAGCGTAGTTGTGTCTTTATGTTTATCATTAAGCACACTGTCTCGGCGCTGCTCGTAGGCTTCTGTTCCCCATTGTGAGCTTTTCAGTTCCAGGTGGCACTGCCGGTCAAAAGCATCCTGATCTATTCCCATGTCCTTTGCCAATTGACTAACTCCTGTCTGAGCTGTCATAAGTCTCCTTTCAGTGGACTGCATTGCTGCAGTAATTAAAGGATAAAGATATAAAGGAGCGAGCTACCTGTCAGCTAACTAAAGTTAACAGAGCTTCGCTCCTAAGTGGGGTCGCTGAAAACTGATAGTTGAACTGATACTGGGATTTTCAGTAAATGTTGAAAATTAGGTAAGTAGTTGAAATGATTGGTGCCTGGGGCGAGAGTCGAACTCGCACTCACTATCAGTGAAAGGGATTTTAAGTCCCTTGCGTCTACCTATTCCGCCACCCAGGCAATTCAAGGCGTGGAACACGATCGGATAGCCTCAATTAACGTATCGTCGGCATTAATTCAAGAAAAAATTGACCCGCTCAAAGGTCAACCATGAGTGATTTTACAGCAGTGCTTGCTTTTATTGATGACCGATCACGGCAAACGCATCCAGTACCCCGTGGCAGCGGCAGGCGGTGCCGAGCAGGATCGGTGAGTCGGCAGATTGAACCCGATCCAGAGCCTCAAAGAGAGTTTTGGGACGGTATCCGCCAAGTCCGGGTGCCAGCTGCCGGCTGCGAATGACCACCGGGTGGAAATTTTCAATCCGGATTTGGGAAAGTTTTTGGTAAAGATCGTAGGGTCTGGGCTTACCGGTGACCGTACAGTATTTGTCCGGTTCGCAACAGTCGTCCGGACAGATAAAATCAGCCAGACTGATGTAAATTTTGCCGGGTTCGTGAGCCGGTATGCAGGGCAGATGATTGATCAGGGCCTGTGGTATGCCCAGTTTTTTCACCCTGGCTATATGCTTCAATACCGATTTTATCCACTCGAAGGCTACGTGCAGCGGGACAGCCGGAACAATCCAGTCCGGTGTTTTCTGACGCCCAAGATGCTGACACAGGTATTCAATGGCGTCGCCGGCACAGGTTTCAACAGACCCACTTTCAAACGGCTCCAGTAACGATCGGTCGCGATCGACCAGCATGATCCGAGCATCGGGTTGTGATGAATGCAACTTATGAACAGCCCTGCGGCCGAATTTTCCGGCACCCAGAATCCAGATTGTTTTCATGTTATTGCCCTTTTTCACACTTCCATGGCCCCTCCCGTCAAGAAAGGGGAACGCCGATTCGTGTACGAGCGGGGATAAACACCGGCCGCTGACCCCACCGGTTATGGGAGAGGAACACCAATTCATTTACGGGCGGGGATAAACACCCGCCCCTACGAGACGTTATCACCATCCCTTGACCTTCCCGTCAAACGGATGGGTGTACATATAATCATATGCATTTTTTCAATCGAGCTTGTCAATCAACGGTCCTTCTGGTAAAAAGTCCGCATGCAAAATTCGATCAGACAGGACCGGATCATCCTGGCCTCACAATCGCCGCGCCGAAAGTATCTTCTTGAAAATGCCGGCCTCGTTTTCGATGTGATGCCGAGCCAGTTGGATGAAAACAGTATTGGACTTTCCACTCCGGCTAACTATGTTAAGCAATTGGCTAAGGCCAAAGCGCAGGAAATTGCCGATAAACATTCGCACAGCTGGGTCATCGGCGCCGATACGATCGTCATGATCGACGACCAGATACTCGGCAAGCCGGCCTCGGAGGACGAGGCCCGCAGTATGCTGCGGCAGCTCAGCGGGAGAGTACACCAGGTCTATACCGGGGTTTGTGTCTGCTGCAAAACCCGGGGGCGCAGCTGGTCAGAAACGGTTGTCACCGATGTGCGCTTCAAACACCTGACAGATGCTGAAATCGACTGGTACATTCAAACCGGCGAACCGTTTGACAAGGCCGGAGCCTATGCCATCCAGGGACTGGGGACATTTCTGGTCAGGCGCATCAGCGGATCCTACACCAATGTTGTGGGACTGCCGGTCTGCGAGGTGATCGAATATTTGATTGAAAACGGGATTATCGGATTTAGAACTTGATATAAAAACATGACTGGCCTGGAACACGATGGCACTGAAAGACAATCTTGAATCGGTGGTGGAGCGGATGCATGCAGCGGCTGTGAGCTGTGGTCGCAAGCCTGAAGAAGTGCGACTGGTGGCTGTGAGCAAGACCGTGCCGGCAGACCGGGTTGAAAAGGCCATCGTGGCCGGCGTTCAGTTTCTGGGTGAAAACTATGTTCAGGAAGCCAGCCAAAAATTTAATCTTTTGAGCACCTATCCGATATCCTGGCATTTCATCGGTCATTTGCAATCCAACAAGGCCAGGTTCGCCGTGCGCATCTTTAACCTGATACATTCGGTGGATTCCCTCAAACTGGCCAGGGCATTGGACAAGCAGGCGGCCAAAGTGGACAAGATCCAGGACATCCTCATTCAGGTGAATATCGCCGAAGAGGCCACCAAGTCCGGAGTTCAGGTTGAAGAAACGCTGGATCTGGTAAGACATGTCAGCCAGCTGGAACATCTTTGCTTAAAGGGATTGATGACGATGCCGCCCTATTTTTATGCACCTGAAAAAGCCCGGCCGTTCTTTAAAGCGTTACGTGAACTGCGGGATAAAATAATGGCCGAAAAAATGCCGGACGTCCGCCTCGACGAACTGTCAATGGGCATGACGGGTGATTTTGAAGTTGCCATCGAAGAGGGGGCCACCCTCATCCGCGTCGGAACGGCCATTTTTGGAGAAAGGCAATGAAAACGCTTATGCACATCTGCTGTGCGCCCTGTTCGATCGTCCCGACCGAATCATTGCGCCGCCAGGGAATGGAGGTAATGGGCTTTTTTTACCGCCACAACATCCATCCATATTCAGAATGCGTAAAACGCCAGCAAACCCTGGAACAGTATTCCCGAAAGATCGACCTGCGCGTTATCTACCAGGAAGATTACGACATGGAGGGTTTTGTCCGCAATGTTGCCTACCGCGAAAGCAATCGTTGCAGCTACTGCTATCACGATCGCCTGCGCACGACCGCACTGATGGCCAGGCGCGGCAAATTCGACTATTTTTCGACCACGCTGCTTTACAGCAAGTTTCAAAAACACGACACGATTCGTTCCATCGATGAATCTGTCGGCAAAGCGCTCGGTGTGCCCTTTTTTTATCAGGATTTCAGAACCGGATGGAAAACCGGCATCACTGCCTCCAAAGAGCTGGGCATGTACCGCCAGAAATACTGCGGATGTATTTATAGCGAAAAAGAGAGATTTTATCGTCCAAAAACCGATAGGGCTAAGATAACCGACAGGCCCAAAATTTAAACTGCCCTGCACACCGGCTGTTTTCGAATCCAACCGCCTGAAATCAGATTACCCGCCGGTCATCTAATTTCCAAAGGAATATAAGCAATATATGTATGCTAATTTCATCTACTTTATCATCGTTCTGCTGATCTATACGACCTATCAGTCATCTGAGGAAACCGCGTTTGACCCAATGACCACCTTCTTGCTGTTCAGCGGCTTAATCCTTTTTTTTGCAACCCTAACCCGGCAGTCGTTTAACGCCCTGGAACGTCGATTTGTCCATGAAAGCCTGACCCGCCTGGATCATCGCTATCAGGCTCTTTTGACCCGGCAATCGGCCATGGCAATCGGATTGTTCGCAATTAATATCTACGGATTGAGCCTGCCGTCTTTTTTTGTCGATGTAGCGCTTTTCAACGCCATTCCGACTTTACAGGCATTGCTGTTTCTGGGCCTGTTTATATTTTATCTTTCCATTGTCTGGTATTGTGCCCACGGCACCTATCAGCATCTGTTGGGTTCCCGCATTCCACGTAATTCTTATGTCTGGACCCAGATTTCAATATCCGTACCGATTTTGCTGCCCTGGCTGATGCTTTCGGGCGTGTCCGATCTGATCAATGTCCTGCCATTTGAAATGCCCAAGCAGTTATTGGCGACCACCGAAGGTCAGATCCTCTACTTTCTTTTCTTTCTCCTGCTGGTCACCATGATCGGTCCGGCGTTTATTCAGAAATTCTGGCAGTGCACGCCACTGGAGTCGGGTGCCATGCGCGAGCGCATCGAGGCGGTCTGCCGCCGGGCCAGGATGGAATATGCCAACATTCTTTGCTGGCCAATTTTTGGCGGCCGTATGATCACGGCCGGCATCATGGGTTTGATCAAAAAATTTCGTTATATCCTCGTCACCAACGCGTTACTCAGCTACCTGGAGCCGGAAGAAATCGATGCGGTCATCGCGCATGAAATCGGACATGTCAAACGCAAACACCTGCTGTTTTATCTCCTGTTCTTCATTGGATACATGCTGATTTCTTTTGCCACCTTCGACCTGATTGTCTACGCCATTATTTACACCGAACCGGTGCTCGACATATTTAATCGATTCGGTGTCAATCAGGTAACCATGACATCCATTGTTTTCAGCCTGATCATTATCGTCTTTTTCCTGATTTATTTCCGATATATATTCGGTTATTTCATGCGCAACTTTGAACGTCAGGCCGATGGCTATGTTTACCAACTTTTCGATACGGCCCGGCCACTGATCACCACTCTGGAAAAAATAGCGCTAACCTCCGGCCAGGCACCGGACAAACCAAACTGGCACCATTACAGCATCAAGGAACGCATCGATTATCTGGAACTCTGTGAGCAGGACCGTTCGGCCCTGATCCGGCACGACCGTACCGTCAAAAAAAGCATGGCCTTCTATCTGGCGGCCATGATGATCGTCGGTTTTATCGGCTATAATCTGAATTTTGGAGAAACCGGCAAGAAGTTGGGTTATCATTTTTTTGAAAGAATCATTCAGCGGGAAATTGAAAATAATCCTGAAGATGCGGACCTGTACCAGGTGCTGGGAGATCTGTACTACAACACCGGCAACCTGACCGGCGTGCGGGACGCCTACGAAAAGTCCCTGGCGCTGAAAGGAGACAATCCCCATGTCCTCAACAACCTGGCCTGGCTGTATGCGACCAGCGCAGATGAACAGCTGCGTGATCCGCAGCGGGCGCTGCTGCTGGCCAGAGATGCGGATATCCTGCAAAAGGAAGTTCACATCATGGATACCCTGGCGGAAGCCTATTTTGCTAACGGGATGTACGTGGAGGCGATTGAAACCGGCACGCGGGCCTTGAACATGGCCCGGACCAAGCGATCATATTATATGGGGCAACTGGAAAAGTTTAAAAACGCCCTGGCGCAGGAGGAAACGGGGTCGGCTGAATAGATGGGATGTGACACACCTGCGTCGCGAGTTCATAGCTGATGGCTGATTGCAAATGATAGGATGTTGGATGGTATATAAACGGTACTGGGTGTAGGGTATGACGTGAGTGGTATAGGGTATGACTTAAATGGTATATGGTATACGGTATACGGTTTAAGGAAAAAGAATTTGGATATTAGATGTCACACCCGTGGCGTGAGTTTATAGCTGATGGCTAATAGAATAATAAGAAAGACAGCGCGCCAGCGCTTCCTCGACCTATCGCCTATTACCTATTACCTTAAACCTTGAACCTTATACCCTAAACCGTTTACCTTGCATCTTTTACCTTAAACCTTTTACCTTAGGCCTTACACCTTATACCTTCAGCCCTTTTTCAAGAACACCTTGTAGTTTTCGAACAGCTTTCTGCCGCCGCCGTATATAAGGGCGACTGCAAGGAAATAGAAGCAAAAATAGACGAATCCCTTGATCGCCGCCAGAGATTCGATTTGCATGATCCGGGGCATCACCTGCGGAATGCGGTACATGACGGCAATGCCCATCAAGACCAGCGCGGTCCCCCATATCATTTGAATTTTGGCTCGATTTTTGTCCACGGATAGGGTTTTAAGTTTCGGAATGTCCCATTAAAAGGTAGTAACTTTTCTCTTGACATATGATTCATGATTTTATAGTATCCCACCATAAGGTAGTCACTTTATAGAAGGGATAACCACATGAACATTGTCAGCGTA
>Ga0126335_1000383_pt1 | contig 21017 bp, 14 predicted proteins | sample OlaspJWI45metaG_FD_108409 | JGI IMG/M metagenome (GOLD analysis project Ga0126335, IMG submission 108409) | Marine gutless worms symbiont microbial communities from Oahu, Hawaii - Olavius sp. 1 OAHU.JWI-45 metaG | ecosystem: Host-associated > Annelida > Digestive system > Unclassified | place... | reverse complement strand
AGTTTTTGTCGGCCAAATGTCCTGTGTGGTCAGGCACTTGTCTGTCATGTGGACGACGACGCAGATTGTACTGCTGTGACGCCTTTGACGGGGGTGGAAGCAGTTCGTGCAGTACATGGCTTGAATTATTATTGATTCTTCTAAACAACCGCTCATCGCCTTCCTCCACCAGCTGAACAAAGTCTGGCAGATCTGTCGAGCAGTATCCACTTCGCTTGCTCCGGCGAAAAAACGCCTCGATGCGCTGTTTGTCTGCACTGGTGATGAATCCAAACCACGCTGACGACTGCGTATGTCAGCCGAGACACAACGACCGCCCTGAAAACCGTCTGCAGACCAGCTTTGCCGAGACCATGATGCCGCAGCACTCGCATATATTTTGGGAAAATCTCTCGCCAAGCCAATCTGCCCAAAATTTGCTCATGAGGTGATGTCCTGGACAAGCCTGCCTAGTTAGCTCAGTTGGTAAGTAACTGGGCAGTGCCTGCCAGCCCAGCTGGCTAGTCACTAGCTAGTGCCACGGTCCCCACAAAGGAGTGAACGGAACACAGAACAGATTCCCGGACGTATTCACATGTGCCAAATTTCAGAATGACATTTTGAGTGGTTTGGTGGTTTGAGATTCTATTGGGGATCGAAATTCCCATTTTCCTATTGATTTTTGAATGGCCGTTACAACAGTGAAGCACTACTGCACTGCCTGTGATTAAGGCTAATATTTATAATGTCAAGCGATGAAGAATATCTATCAGCAAAATCACGGCAACTGCAAATGTACATGTAAACAAAACAAGCACATCCTGATATGATGTCACGGATGATGGGAAATTACACAAGACTAAAAAGACCATTAAACTTCTACTTTTCAGCATTTTGCGGTGTAATTTAATAAAATTTATTACTTAAATGCGTTTATATTGCAGTAAACAGCTAGAAATTACTTTACATCCATTTTGTGATTATACCTTTACATATCACCTTTACGGTGAAGAACATAAAGTGAATCAGTTACATAGTACCCTCAACATTGGCAGAACAAAGCAGTTGCAGGCAATAAATTTGTTACCCAGCTGAGTTCACGGAATTGATCTGTGAAATTGCCTTCTATGTATACGTGCACTGTCATTATTATTTGACTACAGAATGCAATGCTCCAAGAAATTACATTCACGGTGGAAACATAAGGAACTTCACTGGTTGTACGATCATCAAAGGAGTTGTCAAGATTCTCGACTTTTACAAGTGAGCTACAACTGCCACATTAGTGATACTGGATTTGAATTTTTGGCAGTGCTTTCAGCCTTCATTTATTCATTGTATTTGATTGAGCATTTTAGGTGTTAAGTTAAGTCTTGTTTGGATTACATTATTTGTCCTATAGTTGTGGCTCTGCGGATGTGTATGTACCCTGCTTATCTGTCATAATAAATAATATAATACCTGGAGTAAAACACCTACATGTAAAAAAATAGCTGGCATATGTGTATCTTTGTCTGAGTAGATGTTATTCAGTGTTGTTTCGTAAAAGCTTCTTTGGTTTTATTGCATGTTTGATTGACATAGTGTTTACCACGAATGGGTGAATTTGTTGCACTGCATACAGTGATACAATGACTACACCAGATGCTCGCTATGAGCAGTTGTCAGTGTTTGAGTCAGTCCGTGAGATCACTGGTGCACTGGTGGTCGAGCGTCATAGCCCCGAGTTCACAAACCTCTCGTTCTTTAGGAACCTTCGTATCATCCATGGACGACAACTGGAGTAAGTGAAAACTGACATAAAATGTGGGCAGTAGTGATCTTGAATTAATACTTCAACATTTTGAAAAATAAGTTTATGATCTAGATATTAGTAATTGCTGTAAGGTTTTAGGAATACTAAAAATAATTTTAAAACTGAAAGTTGATACAATTATCCCAACCTTTGAAGGTTGTATAGTACAGCGTGCAGTGTTTTAAGCCTTTGGGACAGTTATCTGCCAGCAGCGATATAATGGTAGGCAGAGATTGAACTGGATAAACCGTGTGACAATGGCAAACGATCCAGTGATGTTACAGTATTGACCGAGTCATTGTACGTCGCGCTTGACTGTGATTAACTAGTATTACAATGCGTGTCTGTTTGTGGTTGTGCAGTCGTGGTGCAGCCTTGTTCATATACAGAACAAGTCTGAGATCTCTTGCACTCACTTCTCTGACCAGGGTTCTTCATGGTCGTGTCCTGATAGGCAGAAACCCAAACCTCTGCTTTGCAAACACAATCAACTGGAGCCGCATCACAAATCGGACAAATGCTGCCGTGCTGCTCGGTGACTTCACTGGCTGTGGTGTGTGTTTCTTTGTCTTACTCTTTACCGTTTTCATGAGCAATAATCAGCTGATTTATTTCTCAGAATTACTGCTACTTGTCCATGACATGTCAAAGCCTGAGAACCCCCAAACAATTGAGGCCCATTTGTTGCTAGTGATTTCAGTGACAGAAATGTCGGCTGGTGATTCAAGTTCCAGTTTCGGTGGAGGCGAAGTTGTCCTTTGTAAAACCAGGCCGCTGATTGGCCCATAGTCCATCCCCCTGTAAAGCCCCTGGTATTTCTTACCAGGGTACTATGAAAACCAACCTCTGTGAGGATGTTAAGAACCTCAGGAGGTCTCTAAGTTATGGCATGATGCTTCTTTCTGTTTCTTCTTTCTTTGAACCATGACTGGTTCGCCTGTCAGCTGCAAAGAGCCGAGTTCTTGTGGAAGGGTTCCCACGAAGGGCCTCTCTTCCGAATGTTCCCTCTTTCACTCCAGTCCATCATCAGTAATCAGATAAGGCCACAGAGGTTGAGGGTGCCTGGTTTAGTCGCCTCTTACGACATCCGTCCAGGAGACGGAGTGGGTTTATTCTAAGCCCCAGAACCCACACGGGGTTCGGCTGGTGATTAGTCTGGCATTCGTCAGATTGTCTCATAAAATTGCAGATTGCAGTGTAAATAATTGAGCAACAACAACACGGCCATAGCACAATAGTGAACCCAGTGGCTGGTAAGTTATGGCATGCCATTGTCTTTCCATGCAGTTGGATGCAGACAGCATCATTGCACAGTTGTTTGTTTTTAGCATGCTGCAGAGTGTCCTGCAAAGCATTTGTATTGGACTAGGTTGTTGGCCAAAGTTAGCAATGTAAATGCGAAAACTTCTTTATGTTATTGGATCTGCAGAGAGTTGTTCAAGATTCTGTGATGCGAGTGGTTGTTGGGGCCGAGGTGCCAACGAGTGTGTCTCATGTGCTAACTACTGGCGGGATGGTCAATGCGTTGATGACTGCGATATAGCTAACGGCTTCTATACAAACGCAACCACAAAGCACTGTCTTCCTTGCAGTGACCAGTGCCGCAATGCCTGCACTGGACCGGTCAGTTTTTCTGTTGTTTTCTTCGTTTTTTGTTACTATAGTTTTGGCATTTTCTAAGTCTATTTGGCCTCTGCAATCTGCATATGTGTCACAGTAGAGCAACAGAGAACTTAGTAGATGATATCACCAGCAGGGTGTGTTTTTCTGCAAGGGGAAGGCAAAAATTTGAAGTTATGCTTCTGGTGGCATGTCATATGTGAATGAATTGAATGGCACTTGATTTGATTGTCAGTCGGCTGTTGTTCAGAAGATACAGCAGCGTACATGCAGTTGTAACTGAAATCACGTTTTTTTGTAGTGAAAGTGAGTAAGTAGCATTTTGCATCGCACTCGGTACGTTAGGTCACTTTGTAGATGAGTCTCTGCCGACAGTTGATTGCACTGGACTGAAACCCCTGACAATTGATTAACAAAAACAAAACATGCACAAAAATCTCAAAGTATTTAACGCACAAAACAAAAAATAATGTGCTCCAAAGATTGGATTAGGGACTTACATACTGCTTCACAGGGACTGCAAACTGACGGATTTTTATGTGTACATCTTGCCCCTGGCGGTTGTGAAGCAAACTAAGCAACAAGTATCAAGTTTCATACTTGTACTTGCGTAACAAGTGAGTGTTTCGATATACTCAAGATTTTCATGTTCTACGAGCAAAAACTTTGATTTAAAGCATTTTCATTTATGGCATCAGCAATTACGCTTTGACATTAGCAGTATAATTTCTGGACTGGACCCTGTTTTATTCGTTTTTACAGCGGCCAGCCGTACAAGCTCGGAGCTCATGTGGTCACATTGTGGTGCGCCTGTATAGTCTTTTGTTTGTGTATGTTGCTGGTCTGTCTGTATTGCTTGTAGGGTACCGATGAGTGTGATGCTTGTCGCAACTTCCAGGACGGCCCGTACTGTGTGGCTGAGTGTCCAGAGTCGACGTTTCCCGATGCCATGGGATTGTGTCAGTCATGTCATGCTAACTGTGTTGATGGCTGCACCGGTCCCAGCGATGGGATTGGTGACGGTGCTTGTAGATCATGTGATGTGGTTCTTTACAACTCCACTGGCTCTTTTTGCCTGAGTCCATACAGCGAATGTCCCAATAATTTCTTTACAAGATATATCCGCGATCGTGAAACTCACAAGCGATATGTTGTGAGTAGGATCGATATTTGTCTTTTAATTAATTTCGCTGTTTGTTGTCATGTAAATTTTAAGATAGTATTTTGTTGTATTGTTGTTGAGCTGTGGATGTTAACAATTAATCGATTAATTAAGTTATTTTAATGAATGTTAGTTATTTATTATTAGAGCACAAGGATTAAAAATTTTAGTGATTAATTGTCAATTAATCGTTGTCGTTTAATAGTCTAATTTTATAAGTTTCTTAGGTGTTTATACGGCAAATTACAGGATATGAGGTGAAGTATCGACACGGCATCAAAACCAATGGTTTTTCCTAATTTTTTGTGGACCTGCTGCATTGATAAATTGGCTTACTGATATTGGACTTCGTAAGTTGGTAGGCTAGTCCAAAATTGGTTGCTTACGGTAATAAACAATAGTAAACTTCTGAGTACAAAACCAGTTTATAGTCACGGCAAACAAAGAGGCATGAGCACAATCCAACGCTTCGTCACATTATTCTAAATATTATTTTCTATTCAGTAGTAAAGACACTTTGTTAGTAAAGCATATCACTTTGTAGTAGGAAGGTAAACTTTTCATTTCTCCACATTGACTGAGTTATGTGAGAATGAATTGTCAGTTACAGCGTCACATAATTTTTAGTTTTCTTGCATTTTCTGTAGCGGATAATGTTTACGGTAGAAATGCAAGTGCAAAATCTACATTCTTTGCTGTACAGCTATGCATATTTGTGACATTTTAATACTCAACTCAGAGTCAACTAATCGTGTCTTTAATAGATTAATCGTCCAGACAAAATTAATCGATTAATCGTCGATTAATCGATTAATAGGTTAGAACGCTATTAATTTTTAAAAGTCCACTATAATGGTTGATATGAATGAACTGTGGTTGCTGAGCTTGGCAATGAATGGCTTTAGCAGAGTATGAGTGATGCTACAAGCACAACACAAATATGTCTCTGAATACGATTTATTGCTTTACTTTTTTCAGTAAAATGTGTCGTCTTGGCTGTCGGTGAATGATGCAAATCTGTGCTATGTGCAGGAGTGTCATCCATGTCACCCGGAGTGCCGAGGCTGCGAGGGCTCATCTGCCGGCCTCTGTATAGATTGTGTTAACTACAGGCAGGGAGTTCGTTGTGTGTCGTCGTGCTACAGTGACTACTTTGTTGATGAGACCTCAAAGCAATGCATTGCATGCGATCGTCAATGCTTGGAGTGCCATGGTCCGACAGCTGCAAACTGCATCTCTTGCCGATACATGAAACTTTATCACAACCTTGAGGAACGTGATCCTGATACCTCGGTACATTTTTAATCTATTATCTGCATTTTATTATTTCTGTCTGTAGTTCTCTATCAGTTTTTGTAAGGTCAGTACCTTTATCTGAATTTATTGAATTGATCTCGGTTCATTACATCTGCTAACAACTAACTAATGATGATGATGACGACGATGATGATGGTAATAATATACTGGGGACAGTCTGTAAGTAAGTAGTTAATTAAATTTTTGTAGTCATTACATAAGATGCCTGTAATGTGCTAAATGTTGCAATTGTTTGCCCAGTTTTTTAATTGCATTTGGAACAGCACCAAATGGCTGCCATTGGTCTGCCAGTCCACTTGTTGACTGCTGGCGTTTATGAGTAGTATTACTTAGCCTGGCCCACAGCAACTACTGTGTACTCATTTTACCATGTAATTGAGGGTAGAAGGCTGATTTGAGCAGATATGTACATGTGGTTGTGACCTTTGCTTGTCAGCCTGTGTTGATAATTCTGTTTGTGTGTCTTTTAGTTCAACTGCACAGATGTATGCCCAGACTGGGCACCTGCCGAGCTGCTTGAGAGGCTGCCAGATGAGACCACAACTTTATGTGTGACTGAAGCCATCTACAGTGAAGTGACTGGTGCTCAGACGTAAGTCTGCACTCTGCTGTGTTCAGATATTAAAAATCAAAATGTGAACATTTAATAATGTGGATGCCAGTTTGAACATTTTGGTGTCTGGTCACATGATTTAACTTATGTTCATATTATGTCCGTTGATTGTTAAAAACTTGTACTTCTGACACCTGTTAAGTCGAGATGCCAAATGGACATTTTAGTTAACAAATTGCTTGCATACTGACATTGCCCAGCTTTGGCTGGGAAGGCAAATGCAGGTATGGTTCATTCAGTTCGTAGACAATTTTTTATACGTTATTTACATTTTAAAAATACAAAACTTCATTTATTATGGCATCTACGGTTTAAATATTGTGGTAGGAATGTTGGAGCTGTAGTCGGAGGCGTTCTTGTGGCATTGATCTTGGTTGGAGTTGTCATAGTTGCCATCGTCTTTCTGCGGCGACAGTGGGCTCGGTCCGAGGAGAACAAGGCTCGCATTAATGCCCGCTTGGCCGGCGAAGATGAGATTCTTGTAAGTATATGTACAATGTACATACATGTGAGTGTCTGAGCTGGTTATTGGTTTGGATCAACATAGCTGGGGAGCAAACTCGTACAATGAACAGACACTATGCGATTAGCTATCCAGTGTAAGCAGGCATCTGAGAGATCGGCTCTTTTGAGTGGGTCCATATGACTTTACAAGGACTTAGTTTACTTTTCTCATTTCATTTTTACTGCTTATTTATACTCAGTACTGTGTACTTTGGTTAATAATGTGTGTCAGAATATTGATTTATGAGTAAATTCATAAGTCAGTAAAACAAACAGTCATTCACTCATGAACTATAAAGACGGCTGTCATCATAGTTTAATCATCTATGTGCAGAGCCATTTCTCGTTATTTTTTTAGTTACTGTAAGAACACTGAATGCTTTTTATCAACTGCTGATTTATATGCATTGATGTGATGTGAACTGAAGCCTCTGGCACCAACTGAGGCAAGACCCGACATGGCTAAAATGAGAATTATCACAGAGTCAGAACTGCATCGCGGTGATGTCATTGGCTCCGGAGCATTTGGAACTGTTTACAAGGTGCGTTAATCCTTGTGCTGCATATGTTCAGTTTGCTGTGTTTGTGAAGTGTCATTACTATCACCTGCAACGGTTTCTGTGCTCCTGCTGACCACTTTCTAATGAGAGATTTATGTATTTTAAATCTGCTATCGTTTATTTGTGCTGTATTTTATATGATCATTGACAGGGAGTGTGGGTGCCTCCTGACGAGAATGTGAAGCTTCCAGTGGCTATCAAGGTTCTGAACGAAGGCTCTTCAGTGTCTGAGAGTCAAGAACTGCTGGATGAAGCTCGTATAATGGCGTCTGTAGTTCATCCATACTGCTTGCGTGTCGTCGCTGTCTGTATGACAGTTCAGCTGATGCTGATTGTGCCATTAATGCCACTTGGATCACTGCTGGACTATGTGCGCAAGAACCGAGCCAACATTGACTCAAAGAGAATGCTCAACTGGGCCACTCAGATAGCTCGTGTGAGTACACGCAAGTTATACTGTTGAGTTAGTACATGTAGACATAGAAACACAATGCATTGCTGATTGAAGGCAATGCAAACCAGCAGAAAAGGCTAGCCTGATGCAAACTGCGTAATATTGCACAGGTAGCTAGCTGCACTCTGACAGCATGCGCCAAAAAATACAATTGCAAAATTTCATTTTCAAGTTTGTCACATTGCTGTGACACCGCTAGGGGGCGCAGCTGAAAATTATAATATAGGTGTGCACATCTACTTTCCCTGCCCTATGCAAAGACATCAAGAGTTTGCCTAAAATTATAATAGTGCACACAGACGTATCAATTTCAACCCAGTTTAGCACTACAAGCACAGATTTGATACTGTGGTGTGTCTGTATGCAAAGAGGTATCCGAAAAACTTTATATAGATGTATTAAACTTTATATAGATGTATGTCCACAATTCAGTAGCTATAAGATGCTGGTAGAATTTTATTTATAGGCTGCTTATAAATGGGCAAAGTCAGCTTCACAAACGTTTTTGCGAGATTTTGGAAAACTATTATAATTTTGGCCGATTTCAGCAAAAATTGTGGTGCCTCTTAACAATTTAGTTCAAAATGGCAGTTTAAAAGTATGTTCTTCCTCTAAAACTTTAAACTTTATATAAATGCCCCAAACCCCGTGAAAATTGATCTATAAATGGCGAAGCTATACGTCGTTAAAGTGCTAAACATCGTGGCAGGTCTGCGAGACCAAAATAGGCCACACCCAGCGTGACAAAAAAAACAAAAAAGAACAAAAAATCTTTTTTCGGTCTCGTGTCACCGTGTGTAAAGCGATCCCTACCAAACTTGGCGTGTGGATAGAGGACCTCTGTACCATTTTTCCGTGGCAATTGTTCCTAGGATCCAACCCCTAGTTTTGGGCTAGGTGCCCCCAAAGTTTTGTGGGAGAAATGACAAATGTGAAGACTAAAGCTGCACATAAACCTTATGAATTTCAGGAATATCAGTTTAGGGATTTGCCCTTGCATGGCAAAAATGTCTCAAAAATTAGCAATTTTGGGGGTTTTTCAACCAGCAATCCCCAAATGTGGGCCAGTTGGGTGAAATTTGGCAGGGCGTGGTGGACCAACCCCCTGCCGAATTTGACCCCAATTGGTGCAGTTGTTCGTCTCTGCAGGGCGAAAAACAATATACCGGCAGTTTTCTGCCGGTAAAAACATCCACAGAATTTAATCTGGTGGAAATCTGGACGACTTAGAGAGAATTTATATTTGAAAATTGTATTTATATGTGGATCCATGCACGATTTTGTTGCTGTAAGAATTTTCCCAGCATCATGGTTTCATAAGTTTAGTGCTGTATGCTCTGTCTTGAAGAATACTTTATTTAGCATATATTTGCTGCTTTTGATGCTCTGATGTGATTAATATTTGCAGGGTATGGAGTATCTTGAAGGTCGTGGGATTGTTCACCGTGATTTAGCTGCAAGGAACGTCCTCGGTATGCTATTGGCTTGTCAGATCTGTAATTTATGATGTATTGATCTGTTTCTTCTTCAGTGGATTTATGTTTTTTATTTTTTTTGTTTATTTGATTAACCAGATAAGATTTCTTACTGCTCATCTGTGATAATACTGTGGTAATGTTCACTGCTGTGTGCTTGCAGTGCTGTTCCCGTAGCGTAGAGGTCCAGTGCAGAAATGCACTGACTGAGCCACAGTGCCTGCTAGCCATTCGCTGGGCAGGAGTTGAGTCCCAGCCAGGGCACGTGGTTTTCATGTAGGCTAGGCTTAGCGGGCACGTTGTGAGATTAACTTCTCATACAGGTACAGAGCGTCCCCCTATATCCTCATTAAACTGTGACAGGCTATTGCACTCAGGTGTAGCAGTGAGGTATCTTCATCTGTTCTCTTGCAGCCGGCACCCATTACAAGCTCAGGCGCCATGTGGCTCGTGCTGGTTGGAAAATACTTACACAGGTGGGAAAAGGTCTCACCGTCTCAGAGAAACCTGTGGCAACAAGCTGGGCACCTTACAAATATACAGATACAAAGCCTCTCAATTACTAACTACACATACACATGCACTGTCACTAGTGACAGTAGCCACGCAATACCTACTCATACACATAACTCACTGCACACACTAGGGGCAGTGCACTGGACCAGCTGTAGCAGCAGGCCTCAGCGCTGACTATGGCATATCAAGCCTAGCTGGTGCTACCGTCACTCTGCAGGTATGGATGGATGGATGCGTGTTTGCAGTTCAAAATACAAACGTGGTCAAGATTACGGACTTTGGTCTAGCGAAGCTCTTGGATTCCAATGAAGACGTGTTTAAAGCTGCTGGTGGCAAGGTCAGTTGACACATTTGTGTTTCTTTAGCCTAGCTACATAACAAAATACAACCACTTTCGTTTTGAGGTGAATGCATGTGATTTGTCACTTGTTATGTTTCTGATCATGCTTTTAGAGTGACAGTACAGCCTGTGCCAGCTTTGGCGAGTTGGTGATGCCGATAATTATAGTGACGTTTATGTTTGTTGTTTGTTGTGTGTAGATGTAATGAGAGTCATTAGCCAGTTGTCATCATTTTCAATTTTATTACTGTGATCTTTTACATACTGTCCACATTTACCAGCTTTTGCCACATACCATGTCGCTGACCATGGACTCAGCCCTGTAATTATTTTTTCCCCGCAAGCATCATATGTTATGGCAATAGTCATAGTGAAACTGCTGTTCATTTCAGATGCCAATTAAGTGGCTCGCAGTTGAGTCCATACGACATCGGATTTTCACTCATAAAAGTGATGTCTGGAGCTACGGTGGGTGATTTTTACATTTGTAAATTTTCTATGTGTATGTAACTTGGAAAAGTAACTAAATGCAAACCATATGGACCAATAGTAGACCAAGTAGTATCATAACGTTTGTTACCGTGATTCTTTTTATGAGTATTATTAGGCTGCATCAAATGCATAAAATGTAGATTATTGTTAACAGTGATCGTGGCGTCTGTCTGTCTGTCTGTCACGCGGCTCAACTCTGCTTTAGTGGCCAAAATGGCGAAATGGATTAAGATGCTGTTTGGTGTGAACACCCTTGGGGCCCAAGGGACATTGTGTTGGGGGTCCAGATCCCCCCCACACCAAGGGGAGGGGGATTCGATGCAACCTTCGCCAAATTACTTTGGCCTTGTGTTTAATGATGTGTTGATTTGGAATGCCATACTTTTATTGTTTTATTGATGTTGTAGGCATTACGTTGTGGGAGCTGTTTACATATGGTCAGCGTCCATATGAGGACGTCAGAGCAGTCGATGTGCTGGGATTCCTGGAGAATGGAACAAGGCTGGAGCAACCACCAATATGCTCTATAGATGTCTACATGATTATGATTAAATGTATATGAATTTTTTACTTGACTAAGAAAGTTACAATAGCAACCATTTTCATTAGTTTAATGGTGAATCTTGTTATGTAGGGTGTAGTTATCATTTGTGTAGATGTAATTAGCTTCTCTCCAGTCTCTCTGTTTCTGCAGGAGAATGATGTCAGCTGGACTCAAATTACCGTAGCATTGAGCTCTTTCTGAATATGGATGCAGTGCATTTTGTCACAGGGACTTAGGTGTGTGTATCAAGGTTGTAACTTTCTGTGGATTTATCACCAACCTTTCAGTCCAGTGCTGTACTGACTGCCCTGTAACATTCCCACGGGGAAATTATAGATGTGATATTGCTGCGGACTTGTTGCCAACTTGTTGTAGCTGTCTGAAGTCTGCAACAAGTTGTGTTGTAGTGTCGTATCTAATGTAAATTGGGTTATAATATCATACAAATGTCTGAATTTTCACTAGAATTATTGTAACAAGTTAGGTCCTCAGTGCTCCGCATAGACGGGAGTTTTCTGCTCGACGCAAGAGCGTAATTAACATATTTAGGTCAGTGACATCATGTTACTAAGTATAGCTCACTGTACACTATTGCAGCTTTGGGCTGCTGACCTCTGGCGATTGAAATGAAAAAATCCAGTGATATCACAAATGCCTACTATTTTTGCATTTTTTGCAAATTTTGCCAAAATCAAAAACTGTTTCCGAAGTCTTAAGTGTGTGCATCATCTTCATTCTAGACGCCACCATTGTGCAAATTTGACATTCTTAGGCATTTTCAGTCCTGAGATATTGTTTGGAGAAAAAACAGCCACCCAGACACCCCCACAGCTTATTTTGCCATCTGTGAACCTCAGTGCTTCGTACTGAGGAATTATTCAGTGCATCTTTATGTTGTGAATGTGGTCTCTTGTCTTGTTAGGGCTGTCGCTGGCATTGCTAGAGCATATACGCACAGCCGGCATGAATAAATTATAATTATAGTAACACTTCGATTGTTATTGCCAGGTTGGATGGTTGATGCGGGTTGCCGGCCAACCTTTGCCGAGCTGGGTGATGAGTTCACCAAGATGGCTCGTGATCCTGGCAGATACCTGGTCATTGAGGTCGGTTCTTAAGTCAGTTTGACGACTGTAATATGTTGCCTGTTTGTGCCTCTACCCACAGGATATTATGCTTTTAGGCTTCGTCGAATGCATGAGATGCTGACTATTGTTACTGATGTTTGCAGTGACTGTCTGTCACGCGGCTTAAATAGGTGGCGGCGCATGCAGTGTATGCCGCGTGCCGTGTGCGTGGGGTCATTCGGTGCAGCCTTCGCCAAATGCCTTTGGCATCTTTTTGGCTGGTCTGTCTGTGTGTGCATCTATGCATGCATTTGTTACAGCGATAACTCACAAATGCCTGAAGGCATATCAACATATAATGTGGCTGAACTGTGAAGTAGAACCCATAGATGAGTCTTTAGGTGACATTTCTCAAGCTTTTTGATAATGTGAGCTCCAATGTTCAAAGTCTGGATTGCTGTCTTGTTGGAGGTGTTCTGCCAATGATTTGCCATTCACTTCTCTAGTTTGTAAATTATTTTCATTATCATCTAAGTTGTGATGCATTAGATGTTATTCATTTTTGTTACTGCATGAAAATTTTTTGACTCGTCCATTGACTTATCTTGTATCTTAGCACATTGTGTACAGGACTTCAGTGAGTTACCAGGAATTTCTGGGCTCGACTTACGAGTGTACAAAATAACATTTGTCTGAAGATTAATAGTGTGCATCTTTTCAGGTCTAATTGATATTCAGTAACTGTTTTGCAAATGTATATGATTTTACTTTTGACAGATGCTGTAAACGCAGTTTGCTTTGCATAAAGTGCTCATTGTATAGCTTTAATTGATTACACTCAATAAGTACGATATAATTTCCTCATTTTGTGACATCAGGGAGACAAGCAGATGCGGATGCCACTATATGATGACTACAAGGCTGAGGAACTCATCACAGACGTCGGTGGTAATGCTGAGGGTCCGGAGACTGTTCTTACTGTGGATGAGTACCTGATGCCACAGAAATGGACTGACGAAGAGAAAAAGCCTGATGAGGTTTTATGTTTTAACAACTTCGATAACTTTTTGCTTGTATGCTGCAGTAGTTGGGCTTTGATAACTGCTATGAAAATTGGTAAAGATAAAGGTAGTCTCACATTCAATACTGGGCTCTGTGTAGTACTACATATGATGCTGCTATAGTATTGTCAGGCAGCTCTTCAAAGACAGTTATTAATTCATTGTAACATATCATATTTGCTATAGGCTTACATTTTTTGCTATTTCACATGTCACCAAGTTGTGTCCTCACAGATTGCTCTATAAAAGAATATTGTTGTTGTCGTTTGTTCCTTCAGTGCTGTGACATTGTTGGTTTAGTAAAAACCATCCCCACTGTGACCTATAATGTGTTGGGTGTTAAGCTTGTACTCACTCACTACTTGTAATGTAGTTCAGTGCTGTATAATTTTTTATGTTATACTCTGAAACATAATAATTTAACTTTTTCTTGCAACAATATTTTGCTTCTTGTCTCTCAGTATTACGTTTTGTCCCAGTCTTGATTTCTAAAGTTTCTTGTAATTTGTCACATCCTGTGCTCTGGCAGGTGCCAGTCGCGGCTGGCAAAAAGAAGAATAAGAAGCGTGGTGAGAAATATGGAGCATTGGAGTCTGCTCGGCCTGAGAAGGGACGCAGGGTGTCAAGCACACGCTATACTACGGAGCCACGCAAGGAAGACCCCAAGTCCATCTATGCACCTATGACAGGTGCTTCTGCTTCTAACAGGAATACAGCTGCTGAATCCGACAAGAATGCCGAAGGGCTTCAGTTGTTAGTTGACCCTGAAAATGACTATTTGCTACCCCAGTCTACTGGAGCCGCAGCCAATTACATGGACGTTGTGTCAGATTACACTCAAGGTATCAGTTGTTGCATTCTTTTTATATTATTTGGCTACATCGAGTGCACAAATCCCATAGCATGATGTGTCTGTCTGACTGTCTCTCTCTCTCTCTCTGTGGTGTGGCTGCTCTGTGCAAAAACAGTTGACCTTATCGCGGTCCTGTTCGGGGGTGGAGACTGTGTTAGATGTGGGTCCTTATCTGCCTACAGTGAATATGAGGGTGAGTGGGGGAATTTGCTTTTGATTCTGACAGTTGCTGTCTGGTAGGCCCAGTTAGTAGTGTGAAGATTAACCATCTGTGAGCTAATTAAGCAAAATAATTAATTGGTATGTAACCACACCAGCCACCTAGAACAGCCGAGTTAGTACCATAAATGGGTAGTACTAGTTACTGGTTTGTCTTTTGTGTTTTAGTCCCAGGAGAAAGATTGCTGTAGAAAACCATATTTATGTATGCAGTGGTTAAACCAGTGATGCTTTTCTGATGTTAATTTTGGATAAAGTTTATTATGTATTTGTCTGAACTGTGAAGCCAGCGTGTGAACTGTGTGGGATAATGCAGGTGGTGGAGCACCGCGGACAGCTGCTAATCCCGAGTACTTTGGTGACAAATCTTTGTCCAAGCCGCCTCACAATGACTACTACAATGCTCCATCTGCACCGCCAGCAACAAGTGGTGCTGGTGTTTCACGGACCGGTTCACGTTTTATTAACGAGTCACGAGTATGATGGCATGTACAGCTGGTGATGTGACAGTTTTATATTCATTGTTGATCTGGATGGGACAGTTATGTGTACTCAGTACTGTCTGTTATTAGTGATGTGTTTCTTGTCAGTTGTTTCACTGGCAGATGTCAAATTGCTTAATAGAGACTAAAATAGAATCGTACAAGAATACAGAAACAGTGATTTATTATTAGGCTGCGTTGAATGCATAAATTGTGAACTATTGCTGTCATAGGTCTTGTAGCATGCTGTGTCAGTCTTTCACGCTCCTGCACCCTCCGAAAACGGCGAAACGGATCGAGGTTCTGTTTGGAGTGGAGACACTTGGGGACCCAAAAAACATTGTGTTAGAAGAAGAAGAAGAAGAAGAAGAAGAAGAAGAAGATTTTGCATAGACCCGAAGTCCTTTGCGTGGAGCTCATCCTATTGGCACTTTGAACCAGTGAGGACAAAGTGCAATTAAGCTAGCATACAGCCCTACGTTGGCCGGATGTCTGGCTCAAGTTAACAACAGCTAGTGGATTTGAGGTACTAGGTCAGTAGGCTAGCATTCCTGACCACAGGGCCTGCTGTAGCACAGAACTCTCCATTTTCTTCCCTGGCAATGGCAGTGACTGTAATTGTTGCTTGTTGTACTGTAGATAAATAGGCCTGTTGTGCCACTCGACATCCGGCTGATATTAATGTTTGTTAAGAATATAATTTAATTAATATTGGTCGGATGTCAAGTTTGAGATGGATTAATGCAATCTTGAATTTGGGTTTTCGTCACACTGGGACCCTTACACTGTGCTTAGCCTAGAGGGGGTTGCCTACTGTTCATGTTCATATTGTAACACAGTGGTGTGGTTCTGGTGGGACTTTAGCTTATCTTGGTGGCCAACTGGCTTCCTTCAGTGCTTTGACACTGTTGGCTGGGTCATGTGGCCTGTAAAAATCGTCCCCAAAATGACCTATGAAGTGTCGAGTGGGAAGTTACTCACACTCACACTTTAATTTGATGGCCACCAGGCTGCATATGTCTTTGTATTAGATTTGTGGTAATAAATGAACGTGTTTATATGACCAGAGAATGGGCTGTAGTTTTGGACTGCATCACTTACATGAGATGCATACTATTGTGATTGATGATCCCATGCTGTGGGTGTCTGTCAGTCCATTATGCAGGCAATTGTTCTCACTTGTTTGCCAGATGGCGCCACCTCGATATGGCCATTACTACATTACTGTAGCCTTTTGTTTGGTTTGGCATTGTAGTTTCGAAATGACACTACTGACTGAGTTAAATGTCAGGGGTTGTTGCTGTCTTGGTAGATGAATTCTTGCGTTAATGATTGTGAATGAAAATCTTTTATATTTATTAAGATCTATTGATCACTTAACGATGCATTTCTCTTTGGCAGTGTAACATTGAGTGTAGTCATGGCATTATATTGCATGCTATTTCACTTTTAGTTGGAAATGTTTTTTTATTTGTCATGTTTTAGTGATATTTTAGATTGTATGCTGACATGGCCTGAATTACAATGAGTGCACATGGTATTCACAATCACATATTGTACATTTTATAAGCTTTGGAGTCTGTTATTTACATGAACTGTAGTTTTGATAAATCGTGCAGAATTTATTAACTTTTGATCATACATGCATCAGCAGTTGTTTGGAGTGTATCCAACATATTTAATTACCGTACGTTAAAGTTTATTTTGAGATGGTTAAATTTTAAGTTGCCTTTATCTGATAGTTTTGACATAATCTGCTGCTGTTGTCTATGCCATTCTCTGCCTTCGTCAGTGTCTGTTGTTTTGGTGATTTTAGTTTCCGTTAATAGTTTCTCTCAGTTTGTGACTCAGTGAATTTTCTGCAGCAATTTACATCGTACAAGTGCAACACTATGTGAGTATAGACATCAGAAATGTATGCTTAAAATGCAGCACATTTGTTTGTTTTTCTCTGTGGACCAAATGCCTTGTGATATATTTTGTCTGCTTTGTTCTCTATAGTAGTAATGTGGCATGTTAATTGCAGTATGTAGCTGACTGATAGTTGCTGTATAGGAGGTACGTGAGTATAAAAAGCACTTTTCTGCAGTAACTAGTATGCACCCGTTTATGTGGTGAAATTGTGTCAAGTTTATGCATATTCATAGCTAGTGCAGGTACCAATCATTGTCAGTAAATTACAGTTTAAGCGTCAAAAATCTTGGGAACTTCACCTCTCGCCCACCCAGTTTATTGTGTTGCATACTGTATGCCTTCTGTCCAATGCCCAGGCCTGCATAGTTAGCGTGAAAACTATGAATTTTCTGCCCACCCGCCTCGCCCCTTGGAGGGATCGTGAGCCTATAGACGGATACAGATATGGAACAGATAGAGAAATAATGTAGAAGAAATATGATTGCAAAAATGTAATCATATTTTAGGCTCTTTATGCCCAAATGCGCAAATAACCAGTAGCGTCATCATATCATCATCATGTATTTGTCATAAAACAAGTATAAGCAGTTACATGGACACAGATGCATGTGACTGGACAGCAAGGCATTTACAGCTGGCCCTAGTGGTGTACGTTAAAAAACACATAAAATACAAAAAGATGTACAACAGAACAGAACATAGTTGAAAACGAGAGATAATCAGAGAAATCGGCATTTAAAATACAGTACTACCTGTAATACGAGTAATTGTGGTAAACTCAGTGGAGACAGGCATTCATTCCAGTAATGACGCGTTCACTGAAAAATTCTGACCTAATCTGTGTATCTGGAGACTTGATACAGTTTATATTTGTGGCCTCTGGTGCCACGACCTGGGCTCCATTCAAAGAATTCATCGAAGTTTAAATCGACCATACCGAACACAATTTTAAAGCACCAAAGTGCATATGTAGATTTACAGTGCTGCAAGACATTGACATATATACACTACAGTTGATACTGTTGCAAAAGGAAGAACATCTGCTGCTTGGTGAGGTTCGTGCATAGGCCTACTGGTTTGCTGTACTGTTGCAAAATACTTGCAGCTGAAACTTTGTCTGCCCTTGCTCAGACATGCCACACTGGTGACATTGTGTCAATTAAGTATATAGTTTAATGGTAACCAGTGAAGGCTGAAGCTTGACAGCAATGAAGTCGATTTGGTGATCCATGCTGCTCAGGCGGCCACGCTGTTCACCAGACATAGGCCTAACGTTGTTGGCCTACGACACGTGTCCACATGAACTCCACTCAAGTCCAGTCTCCATCATTTTCAGTCTTCAGCGGAAACCGCGCAAAATGACGGAACCGTACGTCCTATCGCGAATGTGATGACAGATTCTGAATCGGGCAGCCCGGATTCCTATTCGGGTTTCCCAGTAACCTTCCATACGTCTATGTCGCTTAGTTTCGGAGATACTCGTGGTTGAAGTATAGACTGACGTACGGACGGACAACGCGGACCATTAGTAGCTGGCCCACACATTGTGGCGGGCCTAATAAGACCCGATCAGTACTGAATTATTACGTGAAGATGGCGACAACGTGAGAAATGTATTTCTCTCGACTGGGGACAAATTTAAATTTGCTAAAATTAAAATAGGGAATAACTACCCTGGTAAGTTATTATGTCGTATTAGTATTTTAGCAAACGACCGTTTACTTCTCAGTTGCTTTCATCGACTAAAAAAGATTCTTCAAGACTCCAATCCCTCTCTCCAGTGACCATACAGCGAAAAGGTTTACGAGTTTTTTCTTTGGAATAGCCCTCGACTTGACCCTTGACCTCATGGACTTACCTGTGTGGAGGTGTGTCTTATTTGGGCGTGGTCGATCATCGGTATGCAATATGGCTGACGTAGTTGATTGGTTTTGTGTCAGGTGTTGTTATGGCCTAAATCTTTGCTTTTTCTGCATAATCCGTCACACTACAGTTAGGGCAGCTATTGAAACTGTAGCCTAGGTAAGTGAAAAAGTTATTTTGTCTGTTTGACGTCACTGATTAAGCCCTGTTAGACTAGCGTTGTATGTAGGATTGGAATAAAGGCGAACTGTCGCGGTTGTAAAATTTCCTGTTACTGTATATGAGTATAACTGTAGTGTTTTCCGTAACTTCTAGACTACAGTGCCCAATACTTTTTACGTTGTATAGTCACAGACACAGTACCCAAGTATTGTATTCTGATTTACCACCAACATAGTGTGTAAATTAGGTTGTTGCCATTTGAGAAACAGCATTGTATATTAGTTATGATAAGGCAGACTGCAGAGAACCCATCCAGCCACTGTTAGCCCGATGCAGCTCAGCATCAGCCCAACATCTAAAATATGACTTATTTTTGACGTATCAGTTGTATGCCGGGTTTAGTTATCGGTCCACATTAGGCCTATGTTGGCCTGATGGAGGGCCAAACAGTAAACGATGTCAGCTCAACGTCGTTTTTGCCCGACATATCTGATGTCGACCCGATGTCATCTTGATGTCATACTACCGTTGGCAACAGTGGCATACAAGCCAAGTCCTGCCAAGACAGTTTCAAGCGTGTTTCACCTACACAACACCAGCGCCAGCCATGATCTGCCTGTGTCTCTAGATGGACAGTGCCTTAGACACGATCGCTACCTTACTTATCTGGGTGTAACGCTAGACCGCACACTGTCCTTTAGAGAACACCTAACAAAAACTGCAGGAAAGCTGAAAACAGAATGAAGACAGTTGGCTCTGGCTGGGGTGCCAACGCTGAGACCCTCTGGACATCTGCCATGGCTCTTTGCTACTCTGTAGCAGAGTATTGTGCCCCAGTTTGGTTACAGTCTCCTCACACTGGGTTGGCTGCTGTACTCCACCATGTGTTTCATCTCTGGTACTCTACGTTCCACCTTTCTCCCATGATTACCAGTTCTTGCTAACATTGAACCTCCTGCTTTCCGTAGAAAGGCTGCCACAAAGATAAGCTCGTGGAGAAGATTATAGCTCATGACAATTGGCAAAGTCATTCTGATATCCCAAACCCTCTGCATACCTGTCTTTCATCCGGGAAGCCTTTGTGGCAGGATCTGATATGTGTGGACATCAGAAGTCAATTGAAAGAAAACTGGGAGTTGGTTCAGATGGTCACCTTTTTCCTAGTGGATGACCCCACAATTTGGCAAACAATAACAGTGGTCCCTGCTTAACCATTTCTGGACTGCACAGGGTCACTGTGGTGCCTGTAAAAAGAAATGGAATCAGGCAGCTACTGATTTGTGGCCTTGTGGTGAAAAGCAAACGATGTCCCACGTTGTCAGTTCTTGTCGTCAAAGTTAAAATGGCTGCACTCTGATAATGATGAAGCTGTTGCTTGGCTGATTACCTATGGCTGTTAATGCACACGCAAGAAGAAGAATAGTACCGGTATATCACTGCAGAGAACAAGAAGTTTGACCACTTCAGGCCCATCTTGCATGATGTTAATGGTCTGCTTACATGGACTGGTGCCACCTGACTGTGTCGCTGTCACTCAGTGGCTAATCGACGACATCTTCACTCCAAAACATTAAATAAATATTTATTGAAACTTACTGTAGGTGAGTCCATTTGACCACCTAAATCATGTAGTGCTTTGCACTTAAAGGTGACATTGTTGTTATTTTGCTCTGTACCACAGTGACTGATGGATGCAGTACTCGGAGTGGGTGTTGCTCCTGAAGCTGAAAATGAAAGTGTTGGAATTGTCGATCGACTGGTTGGTTGTTTGCAGCCAGTGCTGACAATACTTGGCAAAGCCGCTCCTAAACAGCAGAAACCTGGTATGATCCACATATTGCATTTGTGTGGAGGTCCACAATTTTGTTTATGCCTTTTACTGAAACTGTTATTTGTTGCACATCCGTGGAAGTGAATAACTTACATGGTTGATAATGGAAAGTTTGTGAACAATGTTGTCACTTGTGTATTATGTACAATGTTGCTGTCAAAGGTAGCTGAAATGTTAAAGTTTTGAAAGCTTCT
>Ga0126335_1000382_pt1 | contig 21077 bp, 17 predicted proteins | sample OlaspJWI45metaG_FD_108409 | JGI IMG/M metagenome (GOLD analysis project Ga0126335, IMG submission 108409) | Marine gutless worms symbiont microbial communities from Oahu, Hawaii - Olavius sp. 1 OAHU.JWI-45 metaG | ecosystem: Host-associated > Annelida > Digestive system > Unclassified | place... | reverse complement strand
GACATACATGCATACAATATAAAACAATACAATCAAAGGATAAAATGAGGTTTATACATTCGGAGAACAGGTACGCTAAAAGCACTAATATTTGGTATATATTCTAAGGTTTATTTTATTTATAGAATTTCTAAACCTTGCGAGAGAACCAAAATTAACAATACTCATAAAGTAAAGGTTGCCTCATAAAGAAACGCTATATCGAGTATCCCTCGTCTTTGCCTTTACCTTTTTACCTTAGGAAAAGAAATGACATTTCTGCGTTGGCTAATGTACTCATTTGTACTGTATTCATTTCTAATATATTAAAAACAGCAAATACGATTAAAATATGCCTTGTTTTATCACTATCCGTGCCAGCTAATACAGTTAGAAATGCAATCCTAGTCACTAGCGTTAACGGAGTCACTAGACCTGCCAAAGTCGCAGACAATTTTGCTTCATATTTTTCATATAGCATTATTTCGTATAGCAACTCATTGTTTCAGGTGCGGCACGATTAAAAGACGAATATGATAGAATGCGTACAACATATTAAAGTTATCGCACAGATAGTGCTTTCTGCTTTGATGCTAAACTAATCGAAAATATTATTTGTAAAACTCACCGAGGTAAAGCAGCCGATAGAGGTGGAATTACTGACGAACATTTGTATTATTGTCATAGTCTCTTGCCGTGCGTGCTGGCAAAATTTTTCAATATATTGATATCAGCTGGCAAAGTTCCGGTCAAATTTGGTCAGTCGTATACGGTCCTAATTCTGAAAGATAACGTTAGTGTGTATTGTAAAACAGTTACTGTTAACGACTTTTAAAATATCGATAAGTCCTGTAATATCGAAAGTGTTCGAGCACTGTATTCTAGAGCGGTATGCCAAATTTTTTCATTGCAAGTAACAATCAGTTCGGTTTTACAAAGAAATCAGTCTGTGCACATGCAATCTATTCCTTAAGATGTGTTTACGACTATTATATATGCCATAGCTCGACGGTTAACATTTGTGCCTTGGATCTTAGTAAAGCGCTTGACAAAATGAATCAGCATGGTCTATCTGTTAAACTGATGCAAAGGCGTGCACTTGTAAAATCGTTGTGTGTTTCAGAATATTGGTTTGCTGACGGTTCGACGTGTGTCAAATGGTATTCATGTTTTTCATGTGCCTTCTGTCTTCTCTGCGGGGTTGGACAGGGCGAAGTGTTAACGCCCATATCTATTTGCGGTATACATTGATAGTGTGTTTACACGAGCAAAAAGTTGTCCGCTTGGAGGCAAGATTAAATGGTATTGTACGAGTATATTTATGTACGTAGAGGATATTACGTTGTTATCACCTTCGATATCTGCACTCCAGAATTTGTTGCACGTATGCGAGGCCGAACTAGCGTGGTTGGACATGTCACTTAATGCAAGTAAATCTATGAGCATGCGTATTGGTCCTAGACACAAGTACAAGTGCTGTGAGTTGACTACTATGCCGACAGCACCAGTGTGATGTGTATGCCGTATTCGTCGACCTCACCAAAGCATTAGACACTGTTAACAGATCTGCACTGTAGAAGATTCTAAGGAAAATTGGTTGTCCAAGTGGTTTCGTCGACATCATCCGTTCCTTTCATGATGGAATGCGGGCCTGTTTCATCGAAGGAGGAGAGAAATCTCTCAAATTTGATGTACTTAATGGAACTAAACAAGGCTGCATGCTGGCACCAATGTTGTTCAGCATATTCTTCGCAATGATGATGCTAGTAGCATTCAAAGATTGCAACACGGGTGTCGGCATTCGATTTCGGACGGATGGAGACGTACAACTGTATTTGACATACGGCGGTTGCAGGTGAAAACCAAGATTTACTCAACCATCATCCGGGACCTACTGTATGCCGACGACTGTGCTCTGGTCGCTCACACATTACAGGAGGTTCGGGAACTGTTTGACTCATTCTTCCACACCGCCCAGCGATTCGGATTAACAGTCAGTTTAAAGAATACTGAAGCGCTTCATCAGTTCTATCCAGTAAATAAGTCAGCCAATGCTCCTGTCAAGGCTGGAGACACACAGCTCGCAACTGTCGAAAAGTTCTGCTATCTGGGAAACTTTTTGTCAAATACCATATCAGTTGATGATGGTATCACTTCTCGCCTTACAAATGCTGGGTGCGCCTTTGGCACGTTACAGGATCGACTTTGGATGGCACATGATGTCTCTTTGAGGACAAAGATTGCAGTGTACCGCGCAGTTGTCACGACAACACCATTGCATGGATGTCAAACGTGGACTCTGTATCGTCACCAAATTCGCAAACTGGATCAATTTTACATACGCTGTCTGCGCAGCATAGCTAGAATTAAGAGGCAGGACAAGGTGCCAAACACAGACGTACTGCAAATCTGAGACATCATAGGCATTGAAACGATGCTGCTGCAGGCGCAGCTACGCTGGGTTGGTCATGTAGTCCGCATGCCAGATACGGATCCCCATGCAGGTTTTCTACGGAGAACTCGAGGCGGGCCGGCGTCTGCCGGGCGGTCCAGTGAAAAGGTACAAGAATAGCCTGAAGACCAATCTTAAAGCATATGGCATCACTCCACGAGATATCAATACCGCTCCATTGCAGAGGAATTCCTGGCGCTCTCGCTGTCAAATTGCTGTCGCGAGCTTTGAAGCAGACAGAACTAACTAGCTATGTAATAAACGTGCAAATCAGAAAGCAGCTACAACAATGATCACGAGCGTGTGGACCTGTGATATCTGCGGTCGCACGTGCTCCTCCAGGATCGGTCTCTACGCCCACAGAAAAACACATTGACGATCGAGATCCGTCGGATCACGACGGCTCGATCGATGATGATGGACGGACATGAGATACTGTGGTCAAACACAATTAGATATTTAGGTGTGTACTTTAACATTTTAGCATCTCATTAGATTATGCTAAAGTCTTTCTACAGATCGTTTAATGCCGTGTTTGGCAAAGTCGGACGTGATGCATCAGAGAATGTTGTTGTAGAATTACTCAAAACCAAATGTCTCTCGATATTGTCGTATGGTTTTGAAGCATGTTGACTTACAAAGACATAACTAGGCCATTTCTAGTTGCTTTAAAAAATTTAATGTCAGCTCGAATGAGATTGTCTACTCGTGTAGGTGCACGTTTAACTGTGCCGATATTGAGGACATTCTGCGTACTAGAAAAAGATTATATCTGCAGAAATATTGCCCGCTAGATAATGTCGTTTGTACCCTACGTAGATACCAAGCTGATATTGAGCTTGCATCGTTAAGTGCGTGACACTTTTTGTATAGTACTGCATTGTAATTTATATTATTATTATCTACTATGCTACCAGTGTACTGGTGAAATAAAGCTTTGTTTTAGTTAGGCTTAATAATGAATGAAACTGATATGAAGATGTAATATGAAAGCTTAGGCGGCTGTTGTCAACGAAACCACTGAAGCACTGCCAGCAGCACTGGCAAGACGTAAACAAGAGTTTCTTCCCACGCAAATTGTGACATCTGTCAAACATTCGGTGACTACTGTAGGCCTACATGTAGTTCAGACGATGCCATATTTATTGCCTCAGATTTTGGCAAACTCCTAGAAGCGATGGAGTAGTAAAAAATCTACATCGGCAACGTCGCGTATATGTAAATGGGGCCTGAACCACAACTTACCGCCTGTGGCGTGTATCTAAACCGCAATATGTGACGCTGTACAGGTTACAGTGGCGCCGGAAAAATAACCTACACAAACGTTGACGACAAAAACAGTTTATTAAAAGAATTTCATTAATTTATGTGTTTATATTGAAAACAATCTACAAAACAGTAAATGCTACTGGTAATATTGATATCATCGAATGCATAAGATGTGGACTATTCCCGTAGCGTGATGTGCCTGTCAGTCTCCCACGCACCTGCGCCCTGCAAAAACGGCTGAACGGGTCGAGGTCCTGCTTACAATAAAGATTCCTGGGGCCCAAGAAACACTGTGATGGGAGTCTGGATCTCCCACGTTGAGGGGAGGGGGAATTTGATGCGGCTAGCGCCAATTTACTTTGGCCACTTGTTCTGACCAAAAACAAACTAGAAAATGTGACAATTACAGTTGAATTGCCACGTGCAGCCTCGCGCTTCGCTCGAGCTCGCTAGAACTCGCTCACACTCGCTCACTCGTTTTCCCGCCCGTTGGCTCGCACTCGCTCGAACTCGTTTATATTTTCTCGAACTCTCTCGAACTTGCTCGCCCGGTGCTGCAAAACCATTTAGTTTTCACTTGCTTCCTTCGTGCTATTCCTCAAATGAATCCATTTGCTACGTAGTTACCAAATTTTATAAAAAAAATATTTTGATCGGTGTCGGAGATGTGACAGAAAAATGAAGTTCAAAGGAATGCTCCCTAGTGGCTGAATTCAACTTCTGGTTCCAATTTTTTACATGTGCCTGTATTCCGGGCCCTTTATATGAGTCACCGTGCAAAATTTCAGCGAAATCAGACTACCCGTGGCTGAGCTATTGGGACTTAATTAATTTAAGTTATCCGCTGTCCGCCATCTTAAATTTTTGAAAAAAGTTTATTTTGACCACTTCATACCTTGCTGGACCTCGCTATCGATGCGCGCACCAAGTTTGATAAAGATAACAGTGGTTTTGAATTACTGTTTTTGCTGGGTTTTCGTTGACAAATGTGTGCGTTGCATAGGCAACTTGTTTTGCTTACTGAACTCGTCAGAGATCTAGTTTTATATCAACATACCAAATATGGTGCAGATGTCTTGATGTTTCGCCCAGGTATGCCTCGAAAACGAAATCACGTTAGTGACCGCTGACATTTAGCGTCGGAAGGGGCCGTTTGTGCCCAGGGTTTATTCCGGAGGGCCAAAGCTGAAAAAACGTTGACGAAAAGTGCAACAAGTACGGCAAATAAACCTGTGCTTGTTGTCAGTAATGGTAATGCCCTGAGATGAGAGTTTGAAATGCGCCAATGTGGTAGTCAGTCCGGACGATTTGACCGTCTCAAACGTTACGTTGATGGCTCGCTCAATAGCCGCTGGACCCGTCAGCGACTCGACATCGACGGTGTTGATATAGATCACCATACACGCTGTAGTGATCAACAAAACTGCCTTTAAACCAAAGGCGTGCCAGCCGCGTTCGTGCTATTTTTTGCTCGTGTGACCTTGCCCTTGATCCGAAGACCTTGATATAGAAAAATGAGATGTACTTTTGTAAGATGTACAATTGCATGTCAAAAATAAACTTTCTAGGTAGAGGATTGTACGACATACAAACAAACATACATACACTACATACAGACCGACGCCAACAAAAATATTAACACGGGTGGTCATTATCAAGATTCATTTGTTCTTATTCTTAGCTTCTTACAGATAACAACACAAAATGCGCAACATTCACTGCGTCTCAAATGCTAACGCGTTGCTAACAAACCACATCATTTTCAAAACTCTAATAATAGGTTTACAAATTTCATTGTATAAGTAAGATTTATACATAACGTGTGGTAAAAGCGAGTACTGTATTACGTCGTCAGTCTCTGTATCATCGACGTTGGACAACTGGATACTTAAATCGAACCACAGTTATGATATTTTTGAGTAAACTCACCGGTTGTTGATCATGACAGACTGAAAGTCAGTTCGGCAAAGACGTTACGAAATTTCAGATTATTCCGCGGTTGCTTCAGAAATTAATTCTTGATTCTACACAGCTATTGACTTAATCTTTCCGATACGGATAACGAACCAAAACGATAGCAATTCTGTGCTTTAAAATATTTCTGTTTTCTTAGTAAATACATAACTTCTTCTAGTCAGTAGAGCAAATGCATTAAGTTCTTACCAGCTCCTTTCTGAAGTATGGTTTCCTTTGAATTTCTTGCAACTGCGTTTGGCATATCTGACAAAACTCTTGATTCTGTAACGAAGTAAAATAAATCTGTCCACTAAATGTCATAACCATGTACACACACAAAATAACAGCTTAGCTTATAAGACGACGAGTATTAAAGCCAACTGTAATTACTGTTCAGGATCATGCATAGGCCTACCGTTCTGTGACAGTGCACCTTAACACGCACCTTAAGAAGCAGTTTTTATTCATTTTTAAAACGCTTTATATCGCCTTGCATATGAGTGAATACTGGCTAAAACAGAAAACTGCAGACTCACCAATTACTGGCAGTACGAGTTTACATGGCAGTGATATTGGTGTTATAGAGTGCTGATAGATGAGTGCAGCTAGACTTCCTGCAAACGAAATTGATGACATAAAAATGCAATTATTTTAACGGATTAATATTTACAGTGATATCAGTTGTTTGAGCAATATAGATGTTTTGTCTCAAGCATTAAATAAAGGTGTGAAATGGTCCAAATGCGTTTCCTTCGAAAATCCAATTTTTGGACGGCGGTCAAGCACCACACAGAACTTACCGGCGGTCAATTTTAACGTCGTCAACTAGATCGCATTTCTTCAGGCATTTATTCTTCTGAGTGATATCCGTAACTACGATCGACGGCACCTTCTTCTTAGCTATTACCGAGTGGGCCAAAAACCGACCCCCTAAAATTACGCCAAAGTAAAAAGTAAAATTCACAGTGCATTCTAAAGCTTAAATCATTTCTGAGAAACCAACATGACATTTGAACAAAACTTAAAAAGATTTATGCGACTGGTATCGAATAAATAAAACGACCAAATTCTACAGAAAATACAATAGAATTATAGCATTGCGATACATTACCTTGATGTCGATTTGGCTCGGTGTTATCATCAGTGAAAATTTCACGAAAGATAAGTTGACCGTGTTGTGTCGTTATCTTCCGTGAACCTTTCATGGGCCAGCTTTGTGTGTTGACGTTATTTTCCGTGAAAATTAACTACGACTTAAATTGAAAATTTTTATTCGTTTTGTTGAGTTTTTTTGTCACCAATTTCATGACAAACATGCTGTTTACGTGCGAAGAAAAAATGTTACATTAAATTTGTTTCTCAAAGTAAGGGATGAAGTACAAAACGTATTTGTAAAGGGTTTGCAATGAGGAAGTGGGCTGTCAGCTCTGTTGAAGATTAAGTAATCAGACATCTGTCGTGATACTAACTTATACTTAGTGATTGATGAGCATAGAAATCTAACTATTAAAGCAAAATAACGATTATTGGTTAAATTTCTATGGTCATGAACATTTAAACAAAAACAACTTTGATGTTAATACTGATTAATTGTAGTTTCAGTGACAGTTTCTGAGATGTTTAAAGCAAATAGTTGACGAAGTTAAATAACTGTAACTTAACTGTAACTAAAAAAACTAGAAATTAATAACTTTAACTAAAACTGTAACTGAAAAACCATAACTGAAATAACACTGCTCACCAAATGTCGGCTCATTTTTGCTTCCTTTCAGTCTGACGCCCTTCGAAGAAGATTCTACCAGGAAGTTTCGTACAAGATCCTCTGCACCTTGTCCTACAATTTACACTTAGTTGCAGTTTGCACCATCTTGTATATTTTACTCATCACATTACCAACGCAAAGTCAATGTGAGGATATTTGCTATTTACTTTAAGCCTAACACGGTGCAATAAACAGCGACACTTAAACTATAGCCCCAAGATGTCACCGGCAACCGTTTAATATTTCGAAACAAAAGCAACAGGCAGCTGTACACGTGAAGCTAGTTCACTGCTCGTTTTCTTTTCTGAGAAGACAACGTTATCGAGTTGTTTAAGGAAGATTGTTTGAATATGCAATCTATCAGCTTCTTAGCACACAGTTAGTTAGTTAGTTAGTTGACTTTCACTGAACAATTATCCAATGTTCACCTTTCGACGCCTTGTTGGGTGGAAGTTGAGCTACCCGTATTGCGAGAGCAAAAGCCCCTGGTGAAGAAGTGCTGTTACGAACAACGAAAGAGCCTGGTCGTGCATCCGCAAGTAGACTAACAGCTAAAAACAGTTAAGACTTTATCATCAAACCCATTTCTATTCTATTCTATTGTACTTTCACGATCACAACTGACACTTACTAAGACAGTACCACACATTTACAAAGTACTATTTGCAGATAATGACAAAATGCAATTAAACAATAGGCTTAACACGGTGCAATAAACAGAAATATAAGGAAAAACTTTGCCAAAGTCAACTGTAATTCAATACTTTGTATGTTATTAGAGGTTGGCGTCATCTTGTGTTCATACACGAAAATTAGCATGCAAATGGTGGCAATGCCCCATTTAACAACGCAATAGTGAGAACCAAAAGTAAATAAATTGAGATACAGATCCAGATCACCATCAAAATATAACCAGTCAAGTCGTTTAAAACCATTTTTCAAATAGAACACAAAACGACATATAATATTAGTATTTCTACGACATCATATGCACAAATTATAATATTACAACACGAAGAAATAACTTTACCCCCTTCCTTTGTGAGTTCGGGTTGATACCAAATTTTTGAAGAGTCATTGACGAATTTTATCGTCAGCCGTTGAAGGTCGGGTGCCTCAATTCCTCCGTCTGTATATCAAAATAAGGTTTTCTATAATGATTCATGTTGAACGGCAATATTGCAAGTTCTATTAACTGAATCTATCATGGCCTACATTTAATACTTCATCTATACGGTCAACACTCAACAGTTTAGTATTAGCCTATTTGAAATTTGAATTCGAAAGCTGCTGAACAAGAAGCGACTTTGGGCGTAACTCAGCGTGAAACCTTGCGTGTTGATAAAAGTGTCAACACGAAAACAAAATCAGGAATAAAAATATTAAAAATGAGTTAATCTTCTCGTTGAATTTTTTAAAATTATGTTTTGCTTTAAAACAGCACCGGATTTAGGAATCGTGAAGCTAGGAAAAAGTAATTGTCGAGGCCCGTACTATTTAGGGCTCGCGCAACTAAAACGAGCACAAATATTTCTGTATCTGTTCTAAACACAGAACATATAATAATACTACTATGAGCGACGTTCACCTTCAGACGAAGAAGCAGCGGAATCTTTGCCGAGTTCAACGGAGCTCTGTTCAGTGGCGCCACTTGACGATGCTGTACTGAGTCGTAGTTGCTGTTTTGCAGGACCACGCCACGACGACGACGCCGACGACGTAGACGACGTAGCGTCCACACCACCGCCTCGACGCACGACCATGTCCGTCACATCGCCTCTGCCACCGCCGCCCGCGAGGTCCGCTCGCCTGGTGGAGTAGCTGTCACCCGATACCATCCCAACACCGCCTGACTGCAGAACGCTTCCTGACAAGTTTGAGTTTGTAGAAAAGTTGCCCGGAGACTGACGGCGATCGACGGCTTGGACAGGATGCGATGACGGTAAATCATACGACAAGGAAGAACCGTTATCCGTTCCTCTGGTCCCTGACCCTGTTTTTTCAAACATCGATGTCGTGGTGGTCATTGTCGACGATTTATACTTGCTCTGACCGTCGTCTTCTCTCACCTGATTGATCGGAAGCCGCTCAGGTATGCTACGAGGAGGACTTGTGACGACGTTTTGTCGCTGATGCATTATCACCTGAGATTGAAGTTGATCTTGACGCTGACGCTGGTCTGTCTGAACATCTGACTGCCGTAATATCTGTTGTTGTTGCGTCATCAGTCGTTGCTGTGACTTCTGTCTTTCCTCTTCTTGCTGTTTCAGCAATAGCTCATGTTGCTGATGTTGCTGTCGCATCTGCTGCTCCAACAGATCCATCTGTTTTTCAGTCTGCTGCTGCTGCTGCTGCTGCTGTGGCATGAGCTCCGAGGCGTCTACGATGACTGCCCGCTGAAACACCGAAGAACTTGGACCAGTCGTCTGTTGGACCTTGTGTACTGTGGCGTAAGCAGGCGACTGGACTTGCTGACGCAGGACAGCCGACGTCTGGTCGTACCTGGCAGACGACTGATGTCGACCGCTATCGCCATTCAACCTCGGAACAGTCGACACAGAGTTTTTAACAACTGGAGTGGTCTGAACAATCGTTTGCGGTGCTGGATGTTGCAGAGTTGTCGGCTCATAACCAACGTTTGTTACGACCATAACATTACCGCTATTACCTTGACGCCTCATCATCGACTGCTGTTGAATTTCCCTACTTTTAAATTCAGCTTGCTGATTCCAGTTCTCCGGGTCGTACGTCTGTTCTGTTTCGACTCGGACCTTTCTGATAACCGAGCCGTTGGTATGCGCGTTTGCTGAGGGCGTACTGCGCTTGACGTCAGTTAAAACGCTTGAGTTTGTACGTCGATGTTCTCTCACGATGCCTGTCAGCTGCTGCTGCTGCTGCTGTGGCGGAGTGTCAGTCAAAGAAGATGATGTCTGGTGTGACTGACGCTGCAGCGATGAAGTCGTCACTGCGCCAGGTCGTATAGTATCAGCCGAGTCGTAGTCGCCTTCGTCATACGTCGAGCCTAACCTGTAAGGACCGACTGTTGATCCGTTCTGCAGCGTAAAGTCATTAGACTGGCCTTGCCGATAGACGGCGGTAGACGACTGGGTCCGGCGAACACGGCTGTCGACAGTGGACGTTGTCTCGGGGCGCTGCTTGCTGTGAAATTCCTCAGCGGGCACCTGTGCGTGAGTCCGCGACGACGGCTGTCTCGATGTTACAGTAAAGTCATGGCCAACGCGAGGCATCGCGTTGAACGATACTGCACTCGCCGCTGAAATAACAGATACAGTATGATCACGTGTGTTTATGTGACAACAGAACAATATAAGTTCTTATAGCCTGCGAGTGCAACAAAAACTAATTTTATGTAAAAGATGTTGTCTTCAAATGTCCTTGCTGACTAACTCTTTTGGATTCAATCTTGCAGCGAGTTCCACGCCAATGTGTCGCTCGTCTTCACATTTATCTGCAGCCGTCACGCAAATGTCTAGCAGCATATCGTTCCCTTGATCGCTGTCGCAGGACCTTTTCTATTTCCGTCAGTATGCTCTTGGTGGTGAATAACGAGCAACCTTTTGCCGACGTGCACGAGCAATTTATTATTGTATTCAGTATACGCTCATACGTCAAATAAATACAACACCAAAACTACAAATACGTGCAACTCTATAGAGCGCACACGTTTGTCAAGAACCAATTTACAGTTATACGTAAAAATACGAAACAAATACGAAACAAATATACCAAGTTAGCATAGTGATTGCACATTATTGATAAATCTTCTTGCCAAATTTGCAATCAATCAAAAGGTTAATTAATTGGTATGATTATCTTACGTGCTTAAACCAGTGCGCTACACGCAATACGCAGCTAAGAAGCATCACAACGAAAACGAACTTCTAATTTCTCGTAACATATTTGATAAACGTTACAGTTTTTCGGAACTAAGCGTAGGTTTTTTGCAGTTAAAGAAAAATAAAGTAAGCTTACAATGTTGCTATCTCAAATAAGCAACAAATCAAAATCAAGCACAATTACTGTAGCGATTACACTGCGAAGTTGCACTACGTATTTTTGTTCGACGGAGTCACAATTGCACTAAATAGTTGTTGAATAGTTGTTTTTTTGCTGTAAAAACCGGCATCTATATATACAATGTTAGGAATTGCTAAGATTCCTATTACTTTGCTTCACACAGACCAAAACTGAACAGAGATAACTTCATGTGCATTTTAAATTGAGGCATACGAAGAAAAGTCATAAAATACTAAGAAATAACATAAGATGAAAAGACAAAGAATTCGGGTGCCCTTCAGCCTATTATAGTAAACACTGATTAAATTGTAAAATAAATTTTTGACTCTTTCGACGAAATGATGTTTACTAAAATAGAAGTACTGTAAAATGAACTTTACTGTTGCCACATGAGTGAAAAACACAAGTCACAAACAACATGTCCTACATTCTACACTTCCTGGTACCATGGACACAAAATATAACCTTAGGTCTAGACCCCATAACTTTAAGCTCACCGCAAAGAATAGCTCCATTACTGAATGTGATTATATTGGCTGGGATGCTTTTAAAGACGTTTATTGACTTTATGTTCTTCACATGGCTATTTTATGTATTAACATTCCTATTTAACACGTACCGTCTTTTTTCACCATTATTTTATCACCATTACCATGTTGTGACTAGGTTGCGGTTTGTCAACCATCATTAAAGTCATATTTGATTTGATTGGTTTGATTGGTAAGCACTTTAATATTTGCCTTTTAGATGTCTGGATATATTATTGTCGGTGCTGAATAAACAGTTGATTAATCTAAGTTTTACTGAAATGACTTTTCAAAATGTGCTACTATAAACCCTCTACATACGATGATGATAACGTCATTTGCTAGTTCCTTTGTATGGTCAATGTTGTTGCCGCGATCTTGCAGGGCATCAAAGTTTAATTATTTTCATTATGCGTTAACCACGTTCGTGAGCTACAAAATAGCAACGCAGACACCATAGATGTCATCATTTAAATTACGCCACAGCACCACGACTGTGGCCTACTTGTCGCTAATTGGCGAGCGTGTCGAACCCTTTAATGAACTGACCTTTGTAACCGTTACGTTGTAGCGATCCCTGAGGAGTCGAGACCATATCCTGCTGCTCCAGTGTTTGGTAACCTCGTCCAATGGGCTGAAACGATATCTCTTCCGACTCTGTCTGTCGACGCAGAATAGGCTTCGTAATCGTGTCATTTCTTCGGTCGATGTTCAACGTTGAGTACTGTCAAAATAAATAATGGCAGTCAAAATAACTAAACTAGAAAACGTGGCGGCCGTTAGTTAGTGTTGTACAATGCGCTGTGCTTTGTGACTTATAAGTATGGTAAGCTGTCGGTTTCGCAGTTGAAAAGTATGCTGCTTGATTTCTACAGTACCCAGGAACTTATTGATACTAACATACAGTTACACAGTTACTATCTGACATTACTGACATTAAATCGCAGCTAAATCTGCCGCATATTCCTGATCACCGGGAAGTTGACGGCCGGGCCACGCGAGTTATGGACGACATTATCACTGTGTTCAATTTTTTGGATGAACGTCTGCTACTTAGTGCTCTACCGAAATACGTTGCTGACGGCGCAGATGTGATACCGTCACAAAGTTTGTATGAGGGAAATTTGATGACACTGATGAAATTGATTGGCAATATAAGCGACAAGATCTAAAAAAACTAGATCATCGTTGTCCGCCATTATGGGCGAAGTAGAAGGCGTTAAACAATAGATGAAGTTGTTGTCAACTACTACTCCCAAGGCTAGCGACGACGCGCTGCCCGTCTCTGTTACCAGGCAACCTTCAACGTCTCTGTCAACAAGCTCTCAGCTATGATCAGGTGAGTTGTTCAGTTGCTGATGCTGCAGTTTCTGGGTCTTCTGTACGTGATGATAACCGTCTACAAACAACGGCTGCGACGTCTTCACCCATCTCGACTGCCAATCGGTTCGCTTCTCTCGCGTCGACTGATGGTGATCGAACTGCGTGTCAGTTTGTCGAACACGTGTCGCGTCGATCTAAACGTCTTCGTCAACAGTCAACAGAAGAGCGACTGGCTCAGCAGCAGCAGCAGTCGTGCGGCAGTCAAAATCGATGTTCTTTCCGGCTACTTACTGGTACTGCTGCTGCTTCGTCCAAACTTGGTCTCACATCAGCAAAGAAGTTTGTAAAGAAAGCTGTGTTCTGTGTGGACAATGCTAATATTAAATACGACGTAGATAACTTGCGTTCTTTTGTGTCTAGTTTGTCTGTTAATGTGCTGTCTTGTTTTCCTACCAATCCCAGGCGTCGTAGGGGTGAGGAAGTGTCATTACAGATCGTAAGGCTTTTCGCCTGTGTATTGACGATGATGATCGTGGACGATTGCTAGAGCCCACTATGTGGCCTGCGTATGTTACTATTTCGGAGTGGTATCACGTGCCACCAAACAGGTTACGTCTTCGTCGTGTTACCAGTGGCCAAGACAGCGACAGCGACAGTACAGCAGTCAAAACTCCCGGACAGCTAACGCGCCTCCTTGCTCTAATTTTGACCGCAAGGCTCCAATAGATATCGATATGGATCAGACAGTATTGAAAATTCATGACAACACAATATTGTGTCCACAGAAACTAGTTCAGATGCGTGACGCCCCCAGTGGCGCACGTGATATCAATGACAGAGCTATTAGGCTTAACATTACCTCTTACAATATGCATGGTTATAATCACGAACACAATGCTAAATAGCGATAACGACATCGTAATGTTACAAGAGCACTGGCTAACCCCCGCCAACTTACATAAATTTGATGATGATTGTCCAGGTTATCTGAGCTTTGGCTCATCTGCTATGGGTTTGGCAGTAGAATCTGGTACCATATATGGCCTACCATTTGGTGGTGTTATGACCTTGATCAGGAGTAAATTGCACAAGTGTACTCAATTTGTATGCTCTGACGAGCGATAAGTTGCTATTGTTGTCGGTAATCTTTTGCTTATAAATGTATATTTCCCGTATATTGGTACTCAGAATAGATTGCTAGTGTATGAGCAGGTTCTGCAGAAAATATCTTTGTGTGCTGAGCAGTTATCTGATAAGACTATTATATTGGGTGGCGATTTTAACGTGGACTTAAATAAATCCAGTCCAACAAATGAATCCAGTCCCACGTTTAATCTGCTTAATCAATTTGCTTTGTATAACGGCTTAGTTAGATGTGCCAACCTGTTTACTTACCTCTCTTACAACGGAGATACGTAGTACTGTATACGATAGAATGCGCATCACAAAGTAGAATATTATTAAGTTGGTGAAAAACGGGCGTGTTTGATGTAGCGGTAGCGTGTTGGTCTCGATCAACGTGGTTATCCTACATCGGGCCGGGTTAGTACTGGGATGGGTAACGTTCACGAGTTCGAATCGCGTTCGCACCCTCACAGTATTTAATCAGCCACCCAGGCCAACTCAGCCTGGTCATCCCTCCGGGGTAGACAAAATGAATACCGGTGTAAAAACCGGGAAGTTAACATTTAATTTATTGCATTGAGTAAACCTAGCGTCGCTGTATGGCTGCTTATATTAACGTGCTGAACTGCGTGTGTTGTGTTGTGTACATAACATATGAACCTTTGTGTGTTCTATTATAATATACTGTCCTGCGTGGCAGATGTTAGGACTATTGCTGATTGTTCTTTGCAGCGGTCTGTCTGCAATTGTAATAAAGACATTATTATTATCATTATTATTATCATCATTATTACTAAATGCAAGTTAGGAGCAAACGCCCGGCAAGTAATTTTTTTTAATTTCACGATGTATCTTAAGCACTTTTATTATGTAGGAAGCCAGATGGTTAGGAAATGCTTGGTAACGGTCAAATACTAGATTCGTTACTGTGGCAAAATGCGCTTTCTTCTTTTGTGTTCAGTTGTTGTACATCTCTCAAAGTAATCAAAGTGAATGCGAAATATTTGGTATAAATAGTTCAATAAATTTACAGAAATCCAATAGTGACTGTTAGAAACAGCATTCTGGATACATACGTGGATTACTTTGTTGCGAGGTTCCGAGGACGAATATCTGGACTCTGAAGAGTACCCTGGCTGCCATTGTCTTGGCAGAGTCGCAGACCTGTAATGAGGACCGTTCAGCTGGTCCAGTCGACTTGAACTGTATCCAGCATCTATAATGAACACCAGCACACACACTGCGTAAGAAGGACGAAGACCGATGGGCCGAAGCTACAGACCTAATTACAGAATCGAGTAAAAATTTAGAAAAGCGCTGTAAGCACCTGTGCTGTCCACTTTCCAAGACGGCTTTTCAACAGAATTGCTAAAAACCTGCAGCTAGCTTTGCCCTGCAGTCTAAAACCTACAGGGAAATGGTCCGTATTAGACTCCACGCTTATGTACATATCACAGAGCAGGTATAAAATAATATTTTGTATATTGAAGACCACAGTGTAATGTAAAGCACGAAGTTTTCGAGTGTAGATCGACATCGACACGTTCTTGGCGTTACTCCAAATTAGGCCAAATTTTCTTAGATCTCTTACAGGCGCTCACCTTTGGAGATTTCTACATATTTTTAAAAGTTCAAACTCGATGTGTTTGCAAAACACGACGAATGAATGCAAAACGTTAAAAAATAAACTATTTTTCCCAAAAATTAAGCCAAAATTGCACTTAGATGTCAAAGACAAAGTGGGTACACTAAAAATTACTCATGTGGTTCTCACGTAAACGCACCTGTTCGCCGGGAGACGGTGGACTTGACAAGTCGCTGTTCGCCGATGACGTCGCTGGGACGCAGAGACGACATCGACCGATGCCTGTCAAACTCAATATCATTGTGCTGAACACGTCTTGTAGTATCAGCGCTGAAGTCCAGTTCACTACTCGCCCTTTGTACGCCACCGACGACTGCCCGTCCTTTACCGGGCAGTGTCGAGTAACGACCGACATCGCCATCGAATGAATGATCATAAAATCCATTTGCCAGAGAATGTCCACGCGATAGCGACGACGACGACGCGGGCCGCGGTAGAGAACAGCTGGAATAAAGTCCGTTGCGCGCGTTGCGCTGTACAGATTTGTCGCGATTAAGCCGTTCCTGTGACGTCCTAAGTTCGTCTATAAGACGTCGTTCCAGTTCGGTGCGCGGAGGAGGAAAAACGATACGCGCTTTCACGGTCGACGAAGTAGACGATCCTGTTGATTTTCGTTGACGTAGTCGCCGCTGCTGACGTTCTAACCAGTCACTCGAGTTCTCGGAATCCGAAGAATAACCGCGCTGCGCCTGGAGAGTCCGCGATCGCCAGTCGTCTCTGCCCGTACTACCCGAACGGTCCCTCGGGTACTTGGGGAGCGTGGCCTCCCAGTCCGTGGAACGTTCTACGTGTGTGGCGACGAGTGTCGGCTCGATGGCGTCTTGCCGTACACGAGTATCAACTGTTTCTGATCGCTGCCTCGTCGTTGCGGTCGTCGACTGGCCGTCATCAAGTCGACTGAGTAGGTTCAGCGTCGCGCTCCAGTCGAACTTCTGCGACTCGTCGTCGAAACTGTAGCGACGTTCTGACGACGTCGTATGCGCTCGATGACGTCCTGGTCCCGTCTTCGTCGCAGTTTGACTTCGACTGATGTTCACGTTGAGCGCAGGCGACCGCTCGACCTGACGTACGCCGGCCGGGTTGGACACGCTGTTGACGGTCAGTATCGGACCTGGAACCGTCATCGTGTCATCTGACGCAGGCTGGTCGGCCTGAGTAACGTAAAGAAGACTAAAGCTGAGCGGATCCTCTTGACGATCCTGATTTCGGCGTTTCAACGTTCCTTCGGCATCTGTAAGCGTAAACTCGCCACTTCGAGATGTCGTCAAACCCGTTTTTCTCAGAATACGACCTACGCATCAGTATCAGTCATAGACGTTTTAATGACCGCTGCTATTATAGTTAACTAAATTAGTTAATAATCATGAGAGTAGGAAGCAGCTGAGTTTTGGCTGGGTCAGAAATATCATTCTGATCGATCGTTTTTTGTCCTTTCCAAAATTGCTTATTACTCTGACAATCCAGCCTCTTGGCTGCAGTAACCCAACAGCTGATGACACAAAACGAAGTGGAGCAAACTGACCATCGCGATTAGTCGAGGAAGAATTCAAGTTTTGCACGCTGCGGCGCCATGCGCTGTCGGTGATATCGTCGTCGTTCGTACGACTGTCGAGGGCGCTAGTCGACGTCCTTCCTGAGCGGCCGAGACGGAGTGAGATGACACCGCGACCACCCTGCTGCTCGGCATATGACCGGTCACCGCCGCTGCCGTGCCGGTCAAGACTCCGAGAGCGGTACGACATTGTCACAGGACCACCGCCGGCGAAGTTCTGTCGAGCATCGAACATTGAACACTTAAGTGTAAAATTTAACTGCATTATTTCTGTATTACAGTAATCGCCACAATATGCTTGGTATAGTGTTATCGCTCTAGACATGTTCTTAATGAAAATGGACTGGGTTATAGAGCGAACGGTGCATCAAGGCTACACGGGCGTTAGTCTGGTGACGAGAATTTCACTGACCTGGACTATGTCGACGTCGTTAGTCTGTTTGCTGGGAAGTTTTCCAGCTGTCACTCAAAGTTATGAACAACGAATCTAAAGCTTTTGGCTTCGAGGTTAACTGGTACAAAACCAAGGTTCATTACATTGGCCCGGTTTCTGACCACCTGTGACAATGCCTGTCATAGACGCGTAAAAGTGGTCGACTCTTTTGTGTAGCCTACTTGGGCAGTTTGGTGCAATTCATAGGGAAATACGGCGCCGCATAGAGATTACACGTTCACGTATGTCAGAACTTAACAACAATAGTTGAAAATCAGGCATTACGTTGAAGGACAAATTGCGCCTGTACAGGCCGTATATCCCGTCAGTTTCCTTGTGTGGTTGCGAAACATGGTCCACCTCCACCACGCAATCGCTATACGATAGACTCGACGCTCTCATCGCTGGTGCCGCCACCTGATCCTCAGGCTGTCTTACCAGGGATGTTAAGGCCTCGAGGCCCATGTGGCCTCGAGGCCAAATCATTCGGCCTCATGCCCAGCTGGCCTCGTTAACATCCCTGTGTCTTATCTCCAACGGATTACCAGACACACACAGACAGACGCAGTTCCAACAGTCTACATGATTAACTCACCAAACTGTACTGAAGAGATGCCGCCGGCTCTTGGTACTGCAACCAATGATAGAGCATGATTACAGCCTATCATCAGTCAGCGACGCGATAGCGATAGTATCACGCCCGTATGTATGCTACGTTTGCTGCAACGTTTAATCGACGGCCCGCTAATTTCAGTGCACTCGACTTGCACTCTAGTCCACTACGAACTACTGCAAGTGATTAAGTGAACATTACGTTACGTGTCGACCGCATGAGCGGGTCAACCACCACAGCTCAGCTAGGTGAGTTTTACTCAGCCGCGTAACTCAGCGAAAATAGAATATCTGGCGCCGAACACTACGACATACAATCATAAACTAGAAAATGCGGCAATTAAAATGCATTGCCACTTATAGCCGCCTTCTCGGGCACCCCAAAACATCCGCGATCCGAAATCGCAGTACGCGGCAACACAACACGTCTTATCACGACAACCGTTCGAATTGACAGAATTCACGTCAGCAAGCATCAACAACCACTGCCTCGATTCCAGACGGCAATACTGACTCAATGCCTGACGAGGCTAACAAACTCATCAGCATAGTCACGTGGCATCAACACACGCACCTGCTCATGCGCTATGATGCGCAGTGAAGCGCGACTCACTCACACACCATAACACTGCTTAGCTTGTGATGGATCGCATTTTTGTGTCATCATTTTGACCTTTGACCTCATAAGCAGCAACGTTTGTAGTGCATCGGCTGTCACGTGACCAAACCGTGCACACGTCGCCAGCCACCTAAAACTTTCTTTACGCCATAACCTCCATAATCGTTATCCCTAAATTTAAAGACAGGTCACGTGACTTAGGTTAAGCCCCTTTGACCTAGTTTTGTAGTTGTAGATAGTACTTTACGTAGAGAGTATGCGCAGCTTTAAACGTCGCAAAGAAAATGAAAAATTTGCAAAATTTAAAAGTAAATCACGTGACCTAGATTATGTCTCCCATCCCAACCCCCTACCCTTTTAACCCCCCATGACCATCTCTGGGATGTAAGGATAATACATGCCACATTTGGTTGAGATGCGCTAAAACAAATTTGGTTACCCTACCTCCCTCCCCACCTTTCCCAACCACCACACCTGCACGTCTCCCGCACTAAGAAGTAGACGAAAAATACAAACATTTAATTTATCAAATTACTTCCATATAGATAATCAAAGAAAGAATACAAAATCACTTCTCTGAAGGTTGAAAGCGTCAGTTTGGCTTTCTTCACATTCGTCACAAATAGGTAAATTCTTTCACAATAAGCACCAACTGCAGGTAAGATGCTAAGTGATTCTATGCATGGGTTTACATTCAACTCGCCCCCAAGGCGAACACGACGTTGACGATAACCTTCAATTCTAACCCTGTACTTAACCCTAACCTTAACTCTAACGCTTTCCTTAATCCCAACCCTAACACTACACTAACCCTAACCTTACCCTTGCAAAGGAGTTCACTTACGGATGAGTTGACTGCTACCCTACAGGCGTATATGTATTATAAGCCACCTACGGCAGTGACGCTCAGCTGGCTTAAGTATGTCAAGGCAACCTAGGGTAGTTTGTCCATAGGTCTATGTGTGCATGCCGACAAGTTTCTGTGTCCAGCGACACCCTAGTTAACAGACACATAGGCAGACATGTTTCAAACAGTCTCTATGATTAGCTCAGCTAAGCGAGCCAGCTGAACTATAAATGAAGAGCTTATTTAGAATGTCGGATGTTTTGAAGCGCCACATTTTCTAGTTACGCATTAATCCAATAAAAATTACGTACGCTGGGCTAGCAGATCAAGACAATTCCTTCTACTGTATTACAGATAATATTTCTGTCTACTCCTGAAACAGATACAGTGTAGGCCTATATTTATTGGGTGTGGCTGAGTGTGTGGTTTATCCTCGGGCTATACTCTCAATTTCGATCTATATGCGGCTCTTCTTGTACTTGCGTAGCCTGTCTGTATATACTGCACGAACCGTTGTATACATTCAACGTAAACCGTTCGGAAGTTACGAGACCCGGAACTTTGCAGTGGTCTGGCAGTCTTAATTAAACTAATTGTCATAATAGTCTCTAAAATATGATTCCAAGAAAATACTATTATAAACTTCTTCAGTTCTGAAGGCTTGAAGCAAGTGGCGAGAAACGCGAAAAGTCGCAATGTGGCCAGTAAAAGCACCTGCAAGTACAAACTCCAAACGATATTCAGTGATCGATAACATCAGTTTAGATTGTATAGATCGACGATGTTATCATGAAGAAGAAAACATGCCGCAAACATGTTTGCACTATTTGCTGCCGGACAAACGCGACACGTCGGTGACGGGACGACTGCGCCAAGCTAGGACTTTCCAGTCACTGTCATGTAGAACTGTAAAATTTCAGAACTCTTTCATTCCGCAT
>Ga0126335_1000381_pt1 | contig 21095 bp, 15 predicted proteins | sample OlaspJWI45metaG_FD_108409 | JGI IMG/M metagenome (GOLD analysis project Ga0126335, IMG submission 108409) | Marine gutless worms symbiont microbial communities from Oahu, Hawaii - Olavius sp. 1 OAHU.JWI-45 metaG | ecosystem: Host-associated > Annelida > Digestive system > Unclassified | place... | reverse complement strand
TGCAATAACAGACTTGTATCTATAGTACGTGATATCTGCGTGTATAATTACTAAGCATGTCAGTATCACATAATTGTTCATATTGTCTCTTGTCTGTCCGTTTCCATTTATCTACTATGTGTTCATTATTGTGTAGTCTTTTTTGTCTTTCTGTACTGTCTTTTTATCTATTGCTATCTGTCTGTTGTTTTTATGGGCCATGCTGCCTGAGTCAAATAAATGAATGAATGAATGAATGAATGAAAATGAATGTTACACAAGACTGATTGAAGTGAAATTAGTAATTGGCTGACGACAGACCTGATGAACGCAATGAACAGTAAGCGCGACATACGCACAAATTAAGCTGTAGTTGCGTCATGCTGCATCTAAAAAAATTAACGAGAGTGCAATGAATGTTTTAAACGTATTTTTAATTTTGGCAAGTTTTTAAACTCTTGCATCGTGAATGGTGTAAAATTTAAGATATATAAAATTACGAATCATACCTTGATCTTTCTAGTTTGTGCTGTCGCGTTCGCGCAAACAGTTGGCTAATGTGTACCAGCCATATGCAAAATGAGAACGTCTTTATCATGCACAAGAAATATACCATAGTCACTAATTTTGCGACGATGCGTTAAATGTAGTACCGATCAGGTTGCTGTAGCATTAAGAGCAATGCTTGTTGTGGCGTGTTTTCGTAGACACCTGGCAATATTTGCATGCTATGCTTCCCTATACTACTAGACTATGTCGTTATCCTGATGCAACCCTATTGTAATTGGCGTTTTTGTTGATTGGTGAAACTAAACTCTAACATGCGTGAATGGTTTCAAGCTGCAGTGTTGATGTGTCACACTTCATGGTAAGTAAGTAAGTAAATAAGTTAGTAATCACGTTTCAAAATGTGATCAATGCACTTTCAAGTTACATCACAGTAGTAGGGACAACATAGTGCAAACCGCACAGAAAGACAATCTCATAAGTGATAAGTTAAAAGTTGCAAAAAGTTAATTTCAAAACTACAAAAAAACAACAAATCATAACTATGAATTTTAAAAAAGACACAATAAAAACATAACACAACTCATTGGGAGGAATCACATGACAGATTTTTAAAAATTCTACACATTTCATGGAAAGTGGATCTCCAGCGAAAATGATAGTGTGAGTGCAAACAGCAACGGAAACTAGAGGACTGGGCGACTGGTCATGCTTAGCGGGGGGATGTCAGCTGACCTCCGTGCTAAAACAGTAATCTCTTAATCCTCTCCTACTCACTGATGCTGGGTACAGACGGCGAATCAGACAATCACTAGAGCTAGCAAGTTTTGTCTGGAGTGATCTGCCGCTACTCACAATTGACAGGAGACAAAGTAATTTGGGGAAAGCCGCATCGAATCCGTGGGGGGAATCGGGACCTCGGTCTAATACAATATTCCTTCTGTCCCAGCAGCTGCTTCTGCACCGTGCCGGCGCGTTACGGACAGACTGACAGACACACCACGCCACGGGAACGTCGGTCGCAATAGTCCACATCACATGCATTCGAATACGGCCTAAACAGCAGACAGTTGCGATCGTTCTATCATCTCCATATTCACTACCTATAGTGCGTTTAATATTTCTAGCATCATACATGGAACAGCTTTAATACAGTGATTTACGGACATTTTAAATTAATGCTAACTAGAAATGTGGCAATTAAGATGATTTGCCATTTATAGCCCCGGCCTGGGCGCCCCAAAAAAGTCGACATCCTAAATTGCAGTAGTACCACAACACGACACGGCTTGCTAACGACGTATCTCGCGATTGATCTCGTTTTAATGCCACAACCTTGACCTTTGATCTTATGACATTTAACGTCTGTAGTTCATCGGATGTCATGTGACGAAACCCTGTACCGAATTTTAGAAAGAATTATAGAAATCTTCAGGCCAAAAATACATCACATACGTATGCCGGCGGGGATAATAAATCGACCCCCTAGGTGAATTTAACCTCATCGCGCCTTTGGCGCTCGCTCGCCTCGACTCGCGCCTTCAGCACTCGTCGTCAGCACCTAAAATTTTAGGCCAAAGACGCCCCTGCTGCTATCCCAAAATTTGAAGACAAGTCACATGACTTAGGTTAGGCCGCTTTGACGTAGTTTTGCATTTCTAGAGTAGTCTTCGTGGAGAGTATGCGCACCAAACTTGAAATATCTAGCTTCAGCTTGACCATGAAGCCATTTTGTTACCTGCGCGCATGCTGCAAACAGGTATTGTTTTCGGCGGAGTCTGTTTGTCTGTCTGTCTGTCTGTCTATCCGCACAAAATCTCGAAAACTCTTGGCCGGAAATTGATGTAACTTGGTAGGAATATGTCTTATGGTAAACGCTAGAGTGGTTGGAAATTGGCGACATTTGACCTTGACCTTGAGAACTATTTTCGTATTTTTGGCTCAAGCTATACTTTTACAATGGTTTGATCTAGCAACTTCTTTTTTAGTGCGGGAATATATCTTTAGAATATCTAGGCCAGGGTCCGGTTTCAAGGGGATCGGAGCTAGACATTATTATTTTAAATTTTCGATTTGTTGCTTCATTCCGAAACTAGAACGCTTGGAATGCGATAGGGGTCAAAAAGTGGGGCAAAATTTCGCACTTATTGATCCACTGTAAAAATTAGGGGAGGGCTGACCAACATGTCTGTGTTGCATTATCGCGAAGGACCTAGGCCGTAAGCATTGGTATCCCTCAGAGATTAGACGGCGAGTGACTAAAATGTAGCGGTAAAACATATAGTCTTCGGCCTACTTACATTGGCCGGATGCTAAATTACATTATGTCTTTCACTGCATGGTCACTTGCTTACACATTACACACAGGCTGAAACAGCGTTAACAGTTAGCGACATTAGAGTGCGTCAAACTTGACAATGCTATGTGTGGATTCGCTGCAGTGTTTCTGGAGAAAGGTCAAAAAGTCACGGAGACGAACAAACTCCGGCGTAACTACGGGCGAACGACACAGTTCAAGCTGGACGTCATCAGCATCTTGCCGACTGACCTCGCCTATCTCGGTCTTGGAACAGATTGGGCCCTGATCGTTCGTCTTAACCGTCTACTGCGCGTTGGTCGTTTTGTACAGGTATGGCTACTGCATGCGTACAGTATAGCCTAAAATACGCTTAGACGTCGCCAGTCGCTAGTCCTTAACCTATTGATGGAGGTGTGGTGATAAGACTTCTCGCCTCCCCTTGCCTTCTGTGCTATTTTTAGCGTAATGTCCGGTGATCTCATTGATTTGCATATTTGCATATGTATGCGTGTTTCTTCGTACCAGCCATTGATTGTACCTGCGTACGCCTATGCTGCACGCCGCAGCTGAGCTCGCGCAAGCCGGCCCGCACAGCGTCACTTGCCGTGTCGAATCCATTCACCTGTTCTGTTTACTGGCCAGTGATTAGAAGTCACGTGATCGCCGCTGTGTTTTAAACTCGGGCGCGGTTTTGCGACACTTTCACGTCAGACTTTGTTGAGTGAAGATCAACAGTGCTGTGAGTCTTGGAGAGACGCCGAGCTCGGAGTTCCTGCAGTGTGTACTGTGAGAGAACGTTTGGAGACTCGCAGTGAGAGTGGGAGTGAGTCATCGAGTGATACGACCGGCGAAGTCCAGGTGCAAGTCCGCTAAGTCGTTCTACTGTGTTTTTCGCCACACTGTGACACTGCCGTGAGCTGTCTGACGAACGATACGCTGACCACATCCAGTTCAAGTACTGATTGCTATGACGACTGACTCCAGGCATCACCTACCGTTCGCCATCCGACTACGACGCCAGCAGTCCGTGTCGTCGCGGTGTTTACTACGCCGTTGCCACGACGCGTCTGCTAATCTGCGCCTGCTGCTTGCCGCTAGCTACGTCGTTGGGGTGACATTCTCGAATTTATGCTGTTATATACTCTTTTTCTCTGTATACTTGCTAGTATTTCTCCCTAGACACTGTATTGAGCCATAATTACCGTATTATGCCGTCGTTTTACCGTTTGTAATTGATCATTGCCGTTCTGCACCTTTCTTACCGTCATTATTGCATAGTTTATACCTGTCATTAAAGTTATATTCCTGTTACAAAGCTGATTCTTGGTAATTTTTGAGATCTCCACAGCAACATATTACCAGTCATATAAATTAACAGCTAAGTAGGCCGTAACAGAGGTTTGAAGAGCTGGGACACGGTCTTGTGGCGACGAAAATTTCGAAACAGTTTTTGAGGCGACCGCTAGGGATAGTAAGCTTAATATAGTGACAGGTCATGTGGTCGCCAGTGGCTGGTTTATTATCATGTATTTAATGGCTGTTTACAGCTGAAGCCTCTTGCATTCGTATACATTGGCTGGTGGTGTGGCGTAGTGGTTAAGTACGTTGGTCTGATCAGTAACCAACGAAGTTAATCAACATCGGACTCGGTTAATACTTGGATTGGTGACCGTTTTTGGACGGGTAAACCATCTAGGTAATCAACTAGGTCGACTCAGCCTTACATTACACTGGGATCGCATCGGTAAAATGAGGAACAGCTTCGGCTGAAAAGCAATTGTAATACCGTTCGCGGAAAAACGCGTGAGTGAACAGATAAATCTGCGAGATCCCTTACAAAGCGTGCCATACCTTAGCGCTTTTGGGGTGAGGTCTTCACGGATAGGCTATATCACCTTTACATGCCTGTGTAGTTCTGTGATCGAGTGGAGGCACAGAGCAGTTTTCCCAACACGATCCGCATCATCAACCTGATTGTCTACATCCTCATCATCATACACTGGAACGCCTGCTTCTTCATCCTGCTCAGCGCCTGGATCGGGTTCGGATCTGACGAGTTCGTTTACTACAGCATCGACCCGGTACTCTACCCAGTCAACGGGACGTTCAGTCGCATGTACCTGTACGCGTTCTTCTGGTCAACCCTGGCGATGACGACTATCGCCGATCTTCCGCTACCCATCACTGACGCCGAATACGCGTTTATCATTGTTGACTTCATGCTCGGCGTGTTCATCTTTGCTACAATCGTTGGAAAGGTCGTCCAGCGTCACATAGGCCTAGTGCTTTTTCTCAAGGAAGTTTCACAGAAATTAAAGAAACTAGGTCTTTCCGTGTGATAATCGGTAAGCCCTAGTGTACTGCCAGCTGGTGCACTGCCACTTAGTACGTGCATGTATGATGTAATATTTGTCCACAATTTGCCGTTTGAATTTGCTGCCGCAGCAAACCCACAGGTTGTGTCACTTATTAGCTGGCGCTGTAAACTAATGTCCACCACAATATAATCACTCCCCATGCACCAGCGTCGTGGAATTGGAATAGTTATTAATCGTTGACCAGCACACACGAGACTTAGCACAGTCGCCTACCTGCTTGATAATGTTATTTTGTAATTCAGAGTGTGCGGGCGTGTGAAGGTCGGTAGCATGATATCGAACATGAACGCTCAGCGAGCCGAGTTTCAGCAGAAACTGGACAGCATCAAGCGCTACATGGAGTTCCGCAAAGTGAACAAGGAACTCGAGACTCGCGTCGTCAAGTGGTTCGACTATCAGTGGAACAACAAACAGTCGCTTGATGGAGAGTCCGTACTCGCTGCGCTGCCAGCCAAACTCAAAGTAGGCCTACGTAGCAGATCTGCAGTGATTATGATGACACACAGCTCACGTGAACCGCCCGAATTTGGTGACCAGTCAATGACCCACATTGTCCGAATTGTCACTTTCAATCAGAATAAAATAATTACAAAGACACACAATACATTATAAGGTCCGCATTTTGCTGGCCCGCCACTAGTCCATTCGTCTGTGTCTCACCCGCGAATATCGCCGAAACTAAGCGTGATATAGAGCTATGGTCATTATTAAAACCAAACAAATAGGAAATCGTGGTTTCTGATTCTGAGTCTGCCAAAAAGGGACTGCCATCAGATTTGCTATTGGAAATATGCAGCCGCCTCAAGCCAGCTATCGTTCCTTCCCGTTGTTTAATGATTTCATAATCGTTAATCTCGGAATATACCTATCCTAGAAACAAATCACAAATTTTCATGCGGTACGTAATGGGGCACAGAGCATTATTACGAAGTTACGTGCACTCCGCGTTGTAGGCGGAAATAGCGATCAGCGTGCACATGGAAGCACTGCGAAGGGTCGCCATCTTCCAGGAATGCGAGTCTGGTCTGCTGGTAGAGCTGGTACTGAAACTGAAGCTGGCTGTCTTCAGTCCGGGCGACTACGTGTGCCGCAAGGGCGACATCGGCAAGGAGTTGTACATCATCAAGAGCGGACGGCTGACAGTTGTGTCTGACGACGGCACAAAGGAGTTTGCAATACTGCAGGACGGCGTCGTGTTTGGCGAGATCAGTGTTCTCAACATTGCTGGTACGTGTCGCTGTCACGGTCTCGACAGTCGTCCCCCACGCGGAGCGCGGACAATTACCGCCAGACATCCGCCAAGTTTAGGTTTAGCCTACTGATGCCCTCGACCGAACCACCAATCGTTTAAAATTAAGAAGCATTGTTAGTAAATGCGCGAAGCTCTCGTATATCGGCTTGCTGGCGATGGTGAGCTTAGGATGAGGTGAAGTTAAGAAAGGTTGGATAGCAATACAACGTTAAGGCTGTAACAATTTCACACCATTCATACATACAAAACTGGCACAGCAACTTGACAATCTCATTTTCACCTCCCTTCAATGACGGCTGCTGCGTAAGCTGGTAGTGCGTTTTTATCTGCATTTACTAGGTGGCGCCTCGGCGTGCAAGATAAGTGACTGTGTAGCGCGCCAAAGATGAGAGTTCCGTAAGACGAAACAGCAGTCAGGCGTGCGGTTGTACCGTACGCAGGGGCGGATCCAGGGGGGCGGGGGGCCCGGCCCCCCTATTTTTGGCAAAGTCAATTTTATTTTTACAGTGTATACAATGTCTGAAGAAAAATACTTTTGAAATTGAATTTTGATTTTATAGTGGCCGAAATCCGAGGAGTTTTTGGAAGTGTGGGGGTGTATGCGCGCGCGTGTGTCTGTGTGATCCCATAGGCCTACACGACAAATCAGTCATCTTTTTTTATCAAATATCGGGTTTCGAAATCGTGGCCGATACTGTTTTTTTGTTCTGCAAAGGCCCAATTTTGAATGACATCCAAGGCCATTCTGATCCCAAAATATATGCCAGATTGCAGGAAGTCGCATCTAATTTTTCAAAATTTTCTGGGGGAGGCCCGGCGCTCTCGCCTTCGGCGCTCGGTTCGGGGCTTCGCCCCTTACCGGGCTCCCTTTCCAAAATTCCTGGATCCGCCCTTGGTACGTATACGTACATGTAAACATACTGTAGTAGAAATTGACGCACGTAAGACAGCGGATGGATGGACACACGAGTTATTATACTGTATTGTTGTCGTACGTACTGACATGCTCCCAGTGGTACTTACATTCGCGGAGGCTCATGTCGGTCATAGTCTTCTGCGAAAGTAAGTACTAAAGTTACACTGGGAGTGGGAGCATATCAGCATGTCAAAGCATTACCACATAGTGCGTCATGCAGTCTCATGCTTGCGTGCCATTTACTCATGCTGCTGCTGATGTTTTGTATGTCAGGCAACAAGAACGGCAACCGTCGCACAGCAAACATTCGCAGTGTCGGCTACTCGGATCTGTTCGTCTTGTCCAAAGAGGATCTATGGGAGGCGCTACAGGAGTACCCAGAGGCTAGACGAACTCTGATCGAGAAAGGACGTCAGCTGCTGCGCAAGGACAATTTGTTGGATGAGGAAGTTGCCAAGCGTCAGGACATGGAACAGATCAGCGTCGAACAGAAGGTGGATGCTCTGGAATCCATCTTCGAGAATGTCTACATTCGTCTGGAAAGACTTTATTCCGAGTTCGAAGCGATGCAAGTGGACATTGATGAAAGACTCTTGGGTGTTGAGGAAAAGCTGCAGCCTGGCAGCAATTGTCAAACTGTGCAATAGGCCCACGTTTTTATTATCTTGTAGGCCTATGACTAGTAATTAAGCCCTGATTTTCCCTCGCTTGAATAATTGTTGTAGACAAATCGCGGGGGGAAGATGTGCATAAACAGCTGAATGGATCGATGTCCCGTTTGAGGTAGATTTTTCGGGATCCTAGAAGCATTGCATTAGATGGGGGTCTCCATCCCCCAACGGCGAGAAGGAATGAGATTCGATTGATGCGGCCTTCGCCAAGTTATTTTGACCACTTAATTTGTTATAGCCCGCGCAGAGTTAAAAAATGACTGAACTAATTGCATGGTCACTTATTGTGCATGACTGATGCGCGCCATCCAATCTGCACCTTGACAGCAACTATGTCAATCAGTCAATCAAACAATCAATCAGACAATTTTTCTTTTTTGCCGTTTACAATAAAATGGACAACGGCGCTGAGCAATAAAATGTAAAATGGGAACGAACTGAAAATAAAGTTTTTTGTTTTTAAACGTTTCTTTAAAGTAGCCGCACAAACAGTGTTTCGGAGTGATGTGGGAAGTGTATTCCAGCTAGCGGTCCGCCGGGTCCGGCGATTGAAAACGCTCTTGAGCAGATCGACGACGACAAACGTGGGACGTCGTATGCTGAGCGCAGATGCCCTCTACCCAGAAGTGTCGGGAGTGGTATATGACAGCCTGTTGAACAGCTGAAGGTAAGTTGGTGAGTATCCGAATGCGACACCGTGCATCAAGACGCACAACTTGTAAGCAATACGTTGACGGACCGGCAGCCAGTGAAACTCATGACAGTATAGGCCTACACTATATTTATAGGCCTAAAACAAAGCTAAAAATAGGCCTAGATCTACACACCTGTTAAGCATTTTTTCAGCATACTCCTAATTATTAAGGTCAAGATAGGTAGGCCTAATTCGATTGTAATTATAAAATTAAATATTTTTGCAATTAAAATTAAAAACCGTCGGAAATTATTTTTAACTATCGGTCAGGGTCCGTGGTATGGGAGTCTAAGGGCGGATTGCACCATCAAAGTTTAAACTTGAGATCAACAGAACTCGTTCACCTGCTAGAACGAATTCAGTTTCGAGTTCAACGCTGAACCGCAATGGTGCAATCGGCTCTCAGTCGAGTCAGTCTGTCAGTCACTCAGTCTCGCTTTCGCATAGTCGCATTACTATTTCAAGTTCAAGTTCAAGGATTAGTCGCAGTCAGCGCAATGAAGCAGTGTGACGTTGTCGTAGTGTTTACTGTTTTGTTTTTGTTGAATTTCTGATAAAAGTTTGTTTAATAGGTAAGATGTCATATCGCTTTTCATAGTACTTCTTGTTAACGACTGTTACATGTTGCATATTGCGTGTGTTGAGTGTGTACTGTTTATGTGCTTGTATTCAGTGAATGTTGATACCTGACAAAACCGGAAGCGTACTGCATAGCAGTCTTTTTACGTTTTTTTACTCAATTGAGAGTGCTTGAGATTTGTTAATGCCGAATTAATCCTTTGAATTGGATGGATTGTCACCAACGGACTGCAGTAGACATCACACTTTACATTGAAACGTACATATAGGCCTATTGTTTTGTCGACAATGTGTGCTTTCACTGGTTACAGTACTCAGAAGTTTTTAGTTTTTTTTAGTTTCTTTAACATTTGTGTCACATTTGGTAGTTTGGTGTAGATGTATTAAATTGAATTACTTGTACTGTGCTTTGTTTTAGAGTGATACTCACGATGACATGGCAAGCACAAGACAAAGAAGCTATGCAGAAATTCCTTCGAGAGTCAATTCTACAGCTATGTCGAATAAATATTGGAATACCTGGGAACTATGAAGTAGACGGCATAATATGTATTACTCGTGGCTGTAGCAGTGACAGTGACAGGAACACAGATGAAGACCAGATTGTTGTGAAAGTGCATGAACAAATTACAACAAATGTGCAAGACACCGTTTGCACAGCATATCCAGATGCTAGTATTTTGCGCAAGTACTTGGCCCGTCACAATGTAGCATCTAGGCTGATCAGAAATCCAGATGATGCAAACCTGCCACTGAATTTGAAACGGAAAGCAAACGATGAAAATGACAATGCCATTATTGACATTGGTTGCAACGATGGTAGTAAGGATATATTGACCAGTGCAAAATTACGGCATCATGATGATGTGAAATTGCACTGTGATGAACTAGATAGTGATGACAGGGTACAAATGAGAAGACCCTCACTGCATGCACGAGTCACAAAAGCTTTAGCAGATAACTTGACCAACAGTGACATCCATAGTGTTAGATCAGAAAGATATTCATGTGGATCATGTCTTTTAGATTTTAACTCGTGGATATCTCTGCAAGGTCACTTTCAGCAGAGTCATGCATCATGCCTTGATCATTATTGCCGCACGTGTGCAGTCGGCTTTTTGTCTGCGACGGATCTCGGAAAGCACAGTTCATCGGTTCATAAGATGACATCTTCCAGTGCTGTTGTCGTTAGCAGAAGGAAGCAAAATAAACCAAGGCGAGGTGTTGCAAATGATGAGGCATTGTTGCGATCTCATGATACCGATGATGAACTGGAGCTGCCTGGAGCTGGGTTGAAGACTGAGCTTATGGGTGAAGACACAAGACAGAGTGATGTGGGTGCAGGGAGTTGGCAACCTCTGCTGCAGAAACGTCCACTGACAAAGATGCTTCGCACTGACAATATGATTGTTGCCATGCCAGGGCAGCTTGATGATCTACATGCCAGTGATGCTGATGGTTTGGGAATGGCCTCTGAACATATTTGTCCACACTGCAGGCTGTTCTTTACCGATTTTTCTACATTTAGCGTCCATTGCCGTGCAGTTCACCATCGCTACCCATGCCCACAGTGCGTTCAGACGTTCACGCAGCGAGTGAATCGCGATCGTCATCTCTACAACCACACCGGTAAACAGCTGTGTGGATGCAGCGCATGCGGTGATGTATTTGCAAATCCAGATGCACTGACAAAACATCAACTAAAGTGTAGTCATATTATGGGCGTTGCTGAGAACATGAGTGCTGAACTGAACGTTACCGATGAAACTATTCCATTTTCTGATGATGATTCCGAGATGGATGCAAACATGAATGATGAATGTGGCGTTAACCTTTCAGTGCCATTTGATTATTCAAAAAGAGCGAAGGAAGAATCTGAGAATGCAAAGAGTGGGTTTGAAGAAGGTAGTTCGTTGTCTGTAGTTAATAAGCAGAACATGCCCAAGTCTTTCACGCACTCCCACTCAGTGGGTGCCAATGTCCGACACTCACCTGTTACGCTCATGACGTCAGAGTGGAGTAGTGTTGAGACAGCTGGGAGCTATCAGTCATTATCATCTGACACAGCTGATGTTAGCAGTGCCCTTCTGCAGTCTGCAACCGAAAGCCGGTGGTATTCCTGTGACATCTGTCGTGCATCGGTCATTGGTGCGGCTGCTTTTGAGCTCCACTGTCGCAGTCAGCACCGTCGCACGCCATGTGTCTACTGTGGTAAAACGTTTTCACAGAAAGGCAACATGGAGCGACACCAGCGCCAGCATACGGGCGAACGCCCATTTGGCTGTCCACACTGCAGCTGCTCATACACACGCAAGGAGACGCTCAAAGTTCACATCAATCAAGCTCATCCCAATGCCGTGGCATTAGATGCAACTGCTGGCCATAAAGAGGCTGCTGTCGAGGCACAATAGACATTCACATTGAAGAGAATCACATTCCAGGCATTATCTGCTCATTTTGGTGCACTTCACTGCCAGTAGCCTGTTGTCGTGCATGGAAACAGTAGCCAGTGGCCTTGACGTAGACATTGCACAACTGCAAGTAGTGACAACCTAAAGTTGAATACTAACGTAGACTGAGATAGGCTAATTGTGCTAATGCATATTATACTTGCATGTACTCTACTGTACTTAGAAGGGGTTATAAAGGCTGCTAATTTTCTTGCCACTGTGCAGAACTGGTAAAAAAATTAACTCTGCGGACATGAGTGTCTTATTCATTAATGTGTCATTGTCCAATGCTGGCTGTGAAAATGTGGTAGCTTATGTGTGCTGATAACTTTACTAAAATTTGCACTGATTTGAACAATCTTTGCAGGATTTAAACTGGAAATGAATTCTGAGTATTGAGCCATTGCACTGTGTTGTACCTTAACCTTTTAAAATAATAAAACAGAACATGACCTGTTAATCTTGGCAACAGAAGTACTCAGTGTTACGGTGAATATTTGTGTGAATCCATGCATGGTTAAAGCAATCCAAGATGTGGCAGAGTTATCCTTGAAATTAATGTGCCACGTTTTCATTAAAACGTGTAATGTTTATTGTTTGTGTAATGGTCATTAACATGTTTGGGTGCACACAAACTTTGAGCTATATAATGCCTTTAGAGCTGTCAAACAATTAATTTTTTAGTCACAAATGATAATTGGTGATTAATTTTGAAGAGTAGTATTTTTGTAAGAAGTTGCATTGTCAGCTTATTTGCTTCTTAGGGAAAATTACTGTCATAGCGCAAAAGTCGTTATTAGTGATAAGCTGTAAATTTCAAACAAAAAGCATTTGTGCTGCGACTGGAAGGTGATGTTTAAGCATTATATACGTAAGTGTAGTAGGATTTTGGAAGTTTTATTTTGATTGACAATGGGCCATAGCTGGTTTGCATAGCTTTTTGTCCTTGCATTAACATTTTTAATGGCATTAATTTTGTCAGTTGCAATTCATAATGCAGTAAAATGCTTTAATTCAACAGCTCTACTTAATTGTACTTATATCATGTGTTTTTCTGTGTGTAAAGCTGAAATGCTACATTTAGGATCTTAGAGGTCTTTGCTTTATACCATATTGTGCTGTTTTCTTTGCACAGGATGCATGCTTAATTGGTGGTTAACATATTTACTTAGCACATGTGTCTTTTATTCTCTGCATGATGTTCACTTCAGGCTGCCTTTGGCTTATAGTGTGTTTCAGCTGATAGTTGAATTGTGCTAACTTTTGGATGTGCTTTGCTGGCAGTGCTCCATTCAGCTGCAGGTGATTGCAGCATTCAATGCGAATCGTTTATTATTGCAGTGTGTTTTATTCCATGTGTAAACATTGCCGTTGTTGCAGTTTCAGAATCCACTCTTGACTCATTGCTTTTTCTTGTGTCACACATGCATTATTATTGGAATTTGTTTTATAATGATTTGTTATGTATTTTTATTTGTAGTGATTTATGTTATTCAGAATGGGTCAAAGTTGATTTCCAATATTATTGTTTTTTGAATGCTGAAGTTTCATTCGTGTGTTGATAATTGCAGCAGGCTGTAGTTTTTGTTGTTTGTTTAACATCGTTGTGCTTGTTTTTGTTGCTTATAGGGTTGGGTCGGTTCCCCACTGTTTAAATTTCTGGTTCGATTTGGTTCAGTTACCGCGGTAAAACCATGGTTTCTGTTCGGTTTGGAGTTACTTACTTGCCAACTACCTATTTTTTGCCATAACTCCCTTATTTGAAGAGATATCGCAATTTCGGTGAAAAATTTACACTCTTTAATAAACACTTGTGTACTGTCACAAGACGAGTCCAATGAGGGGTTATATAACCCAGGTGACCTTGACCTTGGATATAGTGGTATGACATATTTTCAGTCATAAATCCCTTAACACAGCTTCATATAAGAGTTATAAGCCGAAATAGTGCATATTGGCATTTCAAAGGTCAAGGTCACCTGGGTCATGTGACCCCTCGTTGAACTTGGCTTGTGATAATGGACAAGCCTGTTTTGTTGAAATCGCAATATCTCATCATCGAGTTACGCCCAGTTACGCCCTTGGTCTTGACCTTCAGAAACCTATCTTTGGCCGTAACTCACTTATTTGAAGAGATATCGCGATTTCAAGGAAAAATTTACGTCCCTTTAATAAATGTCGTTTACTGTCACGAGCCGAGTCCAACGAGGGTCATACGTCGTATGACCCAGGTGACCTTGACTTTGACTTTGGATATAGTTATATGACCTATTTTCAGTCATAAATCCCTTAATATAGCTTTTAAATAAGAGTTATAAGCCAAAATAGCGCATATGGGCATTTCGAAGATTATGGTCACCGGGTCATGTGACCCCTTGTTGAAGTCGGCTCATGGTAGTGGAAATTGCAATATCTCTTCAAATAAGGGAATTACTGCCAAAAATAGGTACAAAATACCGCAAACACCGCGGTTAATACCATGGTTTAGGTTTGGTCGGTTTTCAGAAAAAACTGCTTTCGGTTTTTAAAACCGACCCAAGGATAGTTGCTTATTATTAATTGTTTTCAAGGATGTCATTATTATGTTACTTCTGTGTGAAGATGGCAGAAAACTGCTGTTCAACAGCAGTTTAACAGTTTGCAACTGTATATACTATCGGGACTTGCGTTTATTGCCTAGTGTTACATCAGTTTTGCTTTGTATTTTTATTTTATTCCTCTAAAGATTTTGACGTTAGACAGGAAGTAGTGTTTCAATATGGTATTTAATTCACAGATGTATTTTATAGTGATGATGATCAGCAGTGTTGTTAGTACACTGGCTGTTGATGACTGTGTGACATGAACCAATGGACGCATTAGATGAGGTTAAAGTAGAAAATTATTTGGATAATTTTTTTATAGTTGAGATGGTTTGTAAATTGTAGCATTGTTTGGGACAATGTGCACAGAGCTGTTACTACTTGTCTGTTTTATGGTGACGTACGCTAGCTGTGATCTGTTTTGTTGACATTCCAATTGTACAGTGATTCACTGATGGGAGTCAGTGTCTGCAGTTATTGATGTGCCTCTTGCAGTTTGTTATGAATAATTGTCAGCTTGGAATGGAACAAGCCATGTTTAATGTGCATGCTAAAATGACATTGCTAGAAGTCTGATGTTTGCTCAGAACCGTTAGTACTTGAAAAGAGTTATAAACGCATCTTACGTTAAATGCTTCTGGTTGCAGAACCGGTAAAAACTTAGCTCTGATTACGGAGCATAATTGGTATGTGTGATTAACTGTGAGCTTTCGGTAACCTATGTCTGTTGATAATGTGTGACGTCAGTATCTGGTTCATTATTGTGACAATATGTGTAACATTACGGTGGTGAAATTACTGCGATCGGTTTTGCTGACATTTGAGTGAAGCTGTGGTACAGGGAACTAGTTACCCCAACTGTCAGTAATCCCAGTAATGTCAAGACAATCATCTTCCACCCACCAACTTAGATGTGTTGACTTCTGTCCATATTCTAACATTCAGTTAGTTGCTTAGTTAGCCTTTTTGGCCATCTAATCAATGTCATATCTTATATTTTATCCACGTCACATCATTTTGATTTTCTGTTTGTAGTACCACTGTACCGTTAACACGTGCATTTACTGGATGTAGTTACGATTTATTTCCACAAGTTTCATTGCAATATGATGGCATGTGTGCAGTAAAGTGACAATCACATTAATGTGACGATGTTCTTGTTACTGTCTGATACTTCCATCTTTGTACTTTTTATTGTTGATAGTGTATCTAATCCTTTCATTCATTCAACCTGGTAATGTTGGTATTCTGTTTTTGCATTGGCACTTGAAGATTGCAAAATAGGGCATTAACATTATGTGCGTGCTAATTGTCATGCAAGCATGCATGATAGAGCCACTGACATTTACTGAATAGTGCATTGTGACTGGCATGATGTTGACTTTTAATGGTAAGTGCTACCGATGCGTTGGTAGAATAGGTACGGATGCTGCTAGTGCTAGCTATTTTATCTTTGCTCATCATTTCCCATTGACTTGAGGTAATGCCTTACACCAATGTTATGCACTAACGTGCTACACTGTGATTATTGTAGTTACTATCATCATTATCATTATAAACTTGGAATGAAGCAACGCAGCTGTAGTCCTATTATCTCAGTGGCATAGCTACCACCCGTGCAGACACGGCAATATGGGAGAGGCAGGGGGGCGAAGGGTCAAGGGGGCCTTTCACCGCTGGGGAATAAATTGTAGCACTAGTTAATAGCAGCACAGATCATTTGGTTATCCAAACGTATGCAGGCGCATAACTACCGTCCTTACACAGACCCTGCAATGTGTGGGGAGAACCCAGGGGGCCCACAAGTGGTGCTTTAAAATAGTCTAAGCTCTACAGGCAGCCAGTGGCCCTGTGGGTATTTGGCAATAGACAAGACAAAATTTTAATTAACAATGCAACAGTAGGCCTATAGAAGAGCACAATGAACATTCTGATCTGCACAAGAGAAACCACAATCGTTGCTTTAGACATGCTTCCTAGGTTAAATTATTACGAAAATGCTTTTGCGGCTGGGCTATGTATATATTTAAGTGCAGTAAAACAACATATAACTTTGCAGAAAATTTTGCCAGTAGAGGAGGCCCTCGAGTTGTTATGTGCTGGGAGCCCAGAATTTTGAAGTTGTGCCACTGTACTGTCTGTTCTTTGTTAGTTTACAATGTGGCAACATTCCAGTTGGAAATTTACTTATTAGTTAAATGTTATGTATTTAATAGTTAATGAAGATCAGTACTATATGTCTGTTACCGTATTATATAGTAAACTTTTTTTACTTGGAAATGTGGCCTTAACATTTGTGTGATGAGGAGGATTTTGTTGCAGTGAAGTTGATGATGTTTGATGTTATGATGATAGTGTGCTGAGTAATGTTGCCAGTGGTGAGGTTTTGACTTCCATTTATTCCATATATGTTATCTTTTGTTTTATTATTATTAGGCTGCATCGACTGCATGAGATGTGGACTATTGTGATCAGTGATCCCGGTGTTTGTCAGTCTGTAACATGACTTCACTGTGCAAATGTGGCTGAATGGATCGAGGTCCTGCTTGGGTTGGAGACTCTTGGTGACCCAAGGAACATGGTATCTCACAGATTCGATGCTGCCTTTGGCCACTTGTTTTGTAATTGTTAGGATTGGATGATGTTGATTTGTTATTGGTGCACAACTGGTGATGTTTACCCACTCTTCAGTATCATTGCTGTTCTTCTTCCTTTTCTCTCTGTTAATAAGTAGTGTACAGTATTGACAGTGTTGATGGGTGTTTGTACCATAATTGAATTTGCCTACCCTGAAACTTGCTCAAAGTAAATTTTATAGTAGTTCGTGACACTTTTCCTTTGAGCAGAGTATTCATATATTTGTGAATAAGTGTTGTCTGCTTGAGAACTTTGTTTCGCTGCATTTTTTGTTTTGGTGTTAATTGTTGTTTACTGACGCTTTGCTACTGTAGGCTCGTGTTTGTCTGATTTTGTTGTAGTTGGTAGTTTGCAGACTTGGTCATGTATTTTCCACATTATATGTTGACCATACTAATTCAGTTTATTATTGAAATATTAACATTTGTGTAATAATTTTCTGATTATGTATTTAATCTTGTTTGTTATTAATGGTCTCTTCTTTCATTTTAATATTTCTGGTGAATATGTGTCAGCTGTAGATAATTTTAACAGTATGCTTCTCATTATACAATAGTTAGTTGCCGTGTGGAATTATTGTATACTGGCTAGTTAATTTATGTAATGGCTAGTCAGCATTTTACTTAGCCTACATTTTGTGGTTGTCACTGGTGAATTCTAATTGCCTTTTGTAGACACACAGAAGCAAGCCCCTTTCCTATACTGTGCCGAGTGGGACATTCAGCCTTTACTTACTCACTCATTTTGGGAGAGGTTGCAGTCAATAAGGCTTATGCATCAAACAACCTGCAGAATATAGCTGTTGGCTACCACATCCAATGTGATCTGCCGTGGATTGGTGTCACGTTTGTCTCCACTTTTAGTCTGTTTGCTGTCGATTAAGACCAATCTTGAAGTGGATTTAGTGACTAAAACTGTTGTGTATATTGAGGCAATTGCAGTGGGAAGTTTTAGACCTGAAGTGTAATAATGTGACGACAGTAATGCAGGCTTATCGCAGCAGTTCAGGGCTGGTTTGGCTAGCACAGTGAAATAAGCCATTAGGGCACCAAAAATTTTATGCATATACAGAATTTCAAATACAATCTGTCCAACGCTTGTACCACTGCATTTACACAGTATTCGTTACACCGAAAATGACCAGATGTGAGACACAGTAACTTACTGTAAAGTGTACAGTGTTCAAACATAAAAGTTTTTGGTTGGCGCCTGAATGTGTCGCAACCGACATAGCAAAAACAAAGTTGGAACACAGAGAGATGAGATGCGACTAAACGCATTACACATGGTAAAAGCACTAATCTTTAACATCGAATGTTGATCTCAGATGTTAATCACCGATTTTTTTCGAAAATTAAATTAAGAACCAACTTACTTGATGACTATTGACAATGAGGAACTAAGGATTGGTGAGTGTGACTGCACAGTTACTTTCTTTACTTATTTACTTGTAATATGACGTCATTAAAAGAGCAAGTTGTGTTGTCGCGTGACTGTTTGTTTACATTTTGTTTATGAGAAAATAGCATCAAATAACTATGTAAGTATCGAAGAAAAATGACTGGCGCCAATAAAGTGTAATCTAGATAGACAGACTGATAAAGCTGTTATAGTTATATCGAATTCTATGTGAGGCTTGTGTAACTTTGTTACAGAGCAGACTTCAAGTCGTAGTATATGTATATATGTATGTATTTTTGTATATCTTTATTTCAGGCATAATACCCATAGCACACACAACCACAAACACACGAACAGACAAAAAAGGAAGCGTACAGAAATAATACTGACGACCAATAACATGCAAGCAATAACGACTGCTGCATTAAAAAACTAATGAGGTGTTAACTGGAGTTTGGCAATAAGACAATTTTGTAGTTGACCAGTATTGTCATATGGGCTTTGAAGCAAATTTCATACACTTTACAGTAGTGCAAAAATTTTGAAAATTGGTTAAGATTTGACAAAGTTACATAGAGTTTGAGTTTAAAGGTGGGAACTTTCTTGAGACACAGTGTATATATAGTTATAAAGATTGAAAATGCTGAACAGATTCAACATGAAACAATGGTGAAATTTTTATTGTTATGGACAGAATGTGTATTGAATTGTAGATTGTCTTGTTGCAGATGAATCAAGCTGACTGCAGCAGACTGGATGAGTAACATCTTTTGACAGGGGTCATGGCTATACTGTTTGCTGTCATTGCTCGGGGCACAACTGTTCTTGCTGAGCATGCCGGCTGTGCAGGGAACTTCATTGAAGTGACCGAGCAGGTTCTTGCCAAGATACCTCCAGACAATAACAAACTCACATACTCACACGGAAGGTATGTTGTTTGTATGCATATTTTATGGTCGTAGTATTCTGAACGTGACTACGCTCCATCGGGAACGTCCTAAGTTTCATTTGCTTTGTACAATTTAGTTATTTAATTGACATTTTTATTAGGAAGTGGTTATTCACACGTACACAAGTGCAAATAGCCAGATAGTAATGTTATGCACTATTTTGCTTGGCTCACTGTGAATGCATGATTAGCAGCATAAGTGAGAGTAACATCAGCCATTTAGCACATTTTACTGTGTGCTAGTGTGGTCACATCGGTATGATGCTGTGCTAGCATGCCACAAGTCTCGAGTTCAAATCCTGTCTACTTTTTTATTTTTTTTTGGAAATTAGCCATAGAAGGATGATAGTTATCTTTTACGGTCAGTTTTTAGGCTTTTTATATCACTTTTATAGTTATGGTGTCGCTTATTCAGTTAGCATTAGCCAGTGTTCGGTTTATTTCTGCATTGCTAGATGGTGCTACTACTATATCTCGTTTTGTTTTAAACTACTGTGCCGTATTATATGACTTTGTGATTATACGGATATGCAGTGATGGGCTTTATTTACTCCGGATAGTTGTTTTGCTCGTTTGGTTATAGACTAAAGTAGTTTAAAAGTAGTTAGTATGAAGTAGTTAATAACTAGTAGTTACTAACTACTTTTTTTATCCAGTAGTTAACTACTGTAGTTAAACTACTTTTCAAGTAACTTCTGCCCACCACTGTTGATATGTACATTACATTATATAGCCTATATTTATCACTTTCATATGTTTGTACGACGACATTTCAGTCAGCTTTGTACCGATTACACTGCAGACCACAAGAAAGGAAATATTCACTCTGTGTTATAGCTGGGCCATGTCGAAAATCATTAAGACCGGCTTCTGATCTCTGGGTGAAAGGTGACATGCATGATTAGCCTGGAGGCCGTTGGCCGACCGCAGCAGTGGCCGTAAGTGCAGTTAGAATTCAGTCTATTCGCACTTGTGTAGGTGCGAATAACATCAGCCTTTTTATTTAAACAATTTGTAAAGTGTGTGTGTGTGTGTTGCAGCTACTTGTTTCATTATGTTGCTGAAAACAACGTCATTTATCTATGCATAACTGATGATGTGAGTCATTTTTGTGTCACTATTTTAAAAGCCAGTTTAGATTTTTTTGTCAAGATGTATACTTTGCAGCAATTTTGTTGTAAATGCCAGAAACTGAAATATGAAATATGTTTGGGTGAACAGTATTAATTATCATTTTGAGTAGCAGTATTGCAGTTCAAGTGATCAGTTTGACATGTACAAGTCTGTATGTTGAGCTCATGCTAGTGATAGTATCTGTATATGAACTTGTGACTGTACATTGTAGATGTGTAGTCAACTTTGTACACTGTATCTAGGAAAGACAGTATCAACTACTATTTAGCAGAGCATCTTTAAACTACATCAGAATGCTTCTTTTTGAAACATGAAGATTTTCTTATAAACTATATCAGAATATTTAGTTGCATTTTGAGATTGTTAAACTGTCACGTGATATTTATAGGATTTTGAGAGATCTTTTGCATTCACATTTCTGGCCGAAATCAAACGCAGGTAAGTTTACTATGTGCTTGTTTACATAACATTATTTATTTTAACTAGCGAATAGCTAACATTCTAGGCAATCCTTTTGCTCAAGTCCATGTTTTTGTGCCCCCGTGTGGGTTCCGGGGCTTAGAATAGACCACTCCGTCTCCTGACCAGATGTCATAAAAGGCGACTAAACCAGGCACACCTCAATCTCCGTGACCTCATCTGATTATAATCAGATGAGGTCACGGAG
>Ga0126335_1000380_pt1 | contig 21109 bp, 16 predicted proteins | sample OlaspJWI45metaG_FD_108409 | JGI IMG/M metagenome (GOLD analysis project Ga0126335, IMG submission 108409) | Marine gutless worms symbiont microbial communities from Oahu, Hawaii - Olavius sp. 1 OAHU.JWI-45 metaG | ecosystem: Host-associated > Annelida > Digestive system > Unclassified | place... | reverse complement strand
GTGAAGAGATGAGTGGCTGAGATTTTACAAGGAATGGGTTGGAGAGGGATCGGTTTTTGGCAATAAGTTATTTAATTTCAACGTGTTATCTTTAAGTTAATGGCATTGGGCCCGACCCCCAGAATACCCAGAATCATTATCTGGTAGAGACAGCGGCCCTGCCCTGGCTGCGGGATTTTCAAGCAGGGCTATTCAAAAAAAACCAATATCGAAAATAAGCGTCATGATCAACTGCAAAATTTGGCAGTGGCCTTCAATTTACAACGAGATTATTCAAGCACGTCGACGCCATATGCGACAAATCGGTTGTCGGCAGTGACAACCGGCAGGTTGTGTGTCAGGGCGGTGGCAATGATGAAGCGGTCGCAGGGGTCTTTGTGGATGGGAGGCAGTTCGGTCGCTTTTATGCAAACTTCCAGGTCCAGGCCAATGACATCAATCCGGTGATGGGCGATTATCTCATTGATCCATTCCCGCGGAGGGACAGGCAGCTGCAGTTTTCCGGCTTTCCACTTAAGTCCGATTTCAAATCCGGTAACCGAGGTGATGCACACGACCGGCACCGTTTCGATCTTTGCCAAAGTTTGTTCGGATATTCGAGACCGATCGTGGGCCAGCCAGAGCAGAGCGCATGTATCCAGCAGCATCAGTCGATCTCACCCCATTCTTCTTCGGTTAAATCTTCCGCCGGATCGTAATTGATTTCGATCTTGCTCATCACAGGATGATATGCCAGCCGGCTGGGCGGCCGATAAGGGCTTAACTCTGCCACGGGTTTGCCTTTGCGGCAGATGATGAATCGCTCGCCTTTTGTTTCCACCTCGATCAGCAGCGCGGATAAACGTGTCTTTGCCTCGTGGATATTCAGTCTTTGCATTGTTCCATGATCCATTAAACGCTAATGGTTGGCCAGAAAGACCAGCTTTAAGGAATGCTGCCGATCTTTCGACCTCCCACAATCCCTCCAACTCGGCTGCCTCCGGCTCGATCTCAAACCAAGGGTAGCCCGTTGCAGGCCGCGAGGGGAGGGTGGTATCCCGTTTACTTGGGCATCTTAAAATATCAGTAAACTAACTTGGTTTAGTTTAGTGTATCCATTTTATATTGTCAAGTTTTGATTCCCCGGCATGCGATGGAAACTTTGCGAGTAAACATACATGAAGCCAAAACCCAGTTGTCGAAACTGATCCAGGCGGCCATAAACGGAAAGCAGGTGATCATCGCCCGCGGAAACAAGCCGGTTGTCCGTCTGGAAGTATTACCGGAAGCCAGGGAACAACGCAAAATCGGCAATTTAAAGGGCCTGGTCCGCTCCATGGCGAACGGCTTTGATGAGCCTCTCATTTCAAGGAATACATCCCGGGGATCTGTTCGACCGCATGCTGACCGCTCAGGCGCTGGTCGAAAAAATGCGACTGATGGGTCGTGACAGCCGCTTATTGGCATACCGGTTCAGATGTATCTGGTAACTCTTTTCATTTCTCACCGTTCGAGTCTTGCCGCCCTTTCTACCGTCAATGTCACCGCCCCGAAATCCTCGTCCACTTTGCCGTAGAGGATGTAGGGCCGGGTGCGGTCGAGCATGTAGCAGAACCGGCGGTAGGCCTGCGGGAAAAACGTGGTTTCCACCAGGCCGGTTTCATCCTCGAAGGTCAAAAATTCCATGGGGTCGCCGTGTTTGGTGTGGGTGATCTTGCCGGTGATCAGCATGCCGGCCACACTGATGTGGCGGCCAACGTGTTTTTTCAGATCACAGGCCTTGATGATGCCGCGGCCTTTCAGCGCATCGGCAAAAAGTACCATGGGGTGCCGGTCGCACAGGAAACCGAGCACCGCGAACTCGCGGCGCAGCCGGTCCCGCTGACTGCCGGGCGGAAAGGTCGGTTTGAGTTCGACCGGATCGAGCGGGGGACCGAACAGGTCGGCCGACCGGGCCCGGTTGGTCCGGATGCGGTGCCAGGCGGCCAGTTCCCAGAGCAGGGCGGGGCGGTTAAGATCGGGGTGCAGGCTATCAAAGGCCCCGGCGTGGATCAGGGCGCGGGCCTCGGGTTCTTCGGGGCGGATGCGGTCCAGGAAATCTGCCAGGCTGCGGTAGGGCTTTTTGCGGCGACAGGCCGCTATTTTGTTCCGGGTTTCGGTACCCAGGCCTTTGATCGAAAGCCATCCGACCCGGATAGCAGCATCCTTGCCCTGCCAGCGAATATCGCTTTGGTTGACATCCGGCGGCAGCACGTGCAAGCCCATGCGCCGGGCTTCGGATACATAGGCAAAGGTGCCGTAAAAGCCGCCCTGGTTGCTGATGACCGCGGCGATGAACTCGGCCGGAAAGTGGGTTTTAAGGTAGGCGGACTGGAAGGATACCCGGGCAAAGCTGGCGCTGTGGGGCTTGCAGAACGAATAGCCGGCAAAGCTCATCATCATTTGCCAGATGTTGTCGATCTGCTGTTCGGTGACCCCGCGGGCCAGGGCGCCGGCGGTAAAACGCTGCCGGTAATCGATCAGCTGCCGGACCTTGTCCTTTTTGGACAGCACCTTGCGCAGACCGTCGGCCTCGGCGTGGGAAAAGCCGGCAATGGCCATGGCGGTCAGGGAGACATCCTCCTGGTAAACCATGATGCCGTAGGTTTCATCCAGCACGTCGGTCAACAGGGGGTGGATCGGTTCCCACTTCCCTCCCTGCATGCGGCGGATGTATTCGCGGATAAAGGCGTTGGCGGCCGGGCGGATGATGCTGCTGTGAATGACGATGTGTTCGAAATCGCCGACTTTGGCCTTTTGCTGCAGCAGTCGGGTGGCCGGGCTTTCGATGTAAAAGCAGCCCATGGTTTCGCCCCGGGCGATGGTGGCCCGGGTATCCGGATCGTCTTCCGGCTCCCAACGGCTTTCATCAATATCGGCCGTATTGGCGCGCAGGTTGGCGATGGCATCCCGGATAACCCCCAGGCTGCGGTTGCCCAGCAGATCGATTTTTACCAGCCCGGACTCTTCGGTGGCATCCTTTTCCCACTGGATTATAGGCACGCCTTTGGGCGCCGGTTCAACCGGAACGTACTCGTCGATGGGATTGGGGGTGATCACCACGCCGCCCGGGTGTACGGAGATATAGCGCGGAATGCCGATGATCCGCTGGGCCAGGCGGATGATCTCCGGCCATGGTTCCGGAAAATCGAGCTGCTGCAGTTCCGGCAGGGCCTTGAGGTGGGTGAGCAGGTCGTCGTCTTCACTGGCCACCTTCCAGAACCAGGGCAGACGCTTGGAGACTTGACCGATTTCCCGGTCGGTCAATCCGTACACCTTGGCCACCTCGCGGATGGCCATGCGGGGCCGGAAGGCCACGTGGTTGCAGACCATGGCCGCATGGCCCCGGTACTGGTCCAGGACCGATTCAAGGATGCCGTCGCGCTCGTCCCAGGCAAAGTCGACGTCGATGTCGGGCGGGTCCTTGCGGCCCGGATTTAAAAAGCGTTCAAAATACAGGTTGTGCTTGACCGGGCACACATTGGTGATACCCATGCAGTAGGCCACCAGGGACGCCGCCCCGCTGCCCCGCCCGCAGATGCGCGGGCTGCGCTGCACGATGTCCTGGACCACCAGGAAATAGGATGAAAATCCCATCTGTTCGATGACGCGAAATTCATGCTCGAGGCGTTCCACCACCGGTTCGGGCAGATCGGCCCCGTAGCGCCGGCAGGCCCCTTTGTAGGCGGCGCGCCGCAAAAGCGCTTCGGCCGTGTGGCCCCGGCTGTCAAGCCAGGGCGGCAATACCACCTCCGGTATCGGCCCGGTGAAGGTCAACCGTTCGGCGACAGCCTGCGCAGCGCGCAGCGCATCCGGCCACATCTCAAAGCGTTGCCCGTATTCATCCGGTGAGGCCAGCCAGGCATCGGGTGGGGCGACATCTTTGGCCGTCAGCCGCGAAAAGGTGGTGTTCAGATCAATGGCCCGCAGGGTGCGGTGGACGGCGGCATCCGCCGGCGTGAGGAAAAAACTGCCCGGGGTGGCCACCGTGGGAACACCCAGATGCCGGGCAGCCTGGCGCAGTCTCAACCCGGCACCGTCAGGCCGGCGCGGCAGTGCCCCGAAGACGGTCGTTCCGGCCGCATGCAAATCGGCAAGCAGTCCGGCACTTGGGGTCAGTACCACCAGTCCCCCGGCAAGTTCAACCAGGGCCGTGGCCAGGTCGAATGGTTTGGACGCTGTTGCATGGCGGCGGGTAATCAGGCGGCACAGGTTGCGATAGCCGGTGGTGTTTTCCACCAGGCACACGGCCCGTCGTTCGGATTGCGGATCGGTGATCTCCGCTCCCACAATCGGCCGGATTCCCTCGTATTCGCAAGTTTTCAAAAACGGCCACAGACCATAAAGGTTGTCCGCATCGGTCAGCGCCAGTTGCCGGTAGCCCAGCTTGCGGGCCGCCCTGCAAATGGCCTGCGGCCCGCGGGTGCCGAACATTAGAGAGTAGTATGAATGGACAGTCAGAGGTACCATGATATGAACTCACCGCAGAGGCGCAGAGGACGCAGAGGTAAATTGTATTTTTGTTTTCCGCTGAGCCCCGCTAAACAGAAGCGGGATGTAAACAAGCGCGGAAAACAAAAAGCACTCCATTTCAGTACTGCAATCCATTTGCGATTCTTGTTATACCATCCCGCATGACCGGAACGTTGAAATTCAGTAGCAGGCCAAGCTTTAATCCGGACAGCCTGAGATAGGTTAACAGTTGGGCTTTGTGGATCGGTTCAATCTGATCACACGATTTCAACTCGAGGATAACGGTATTTTGAACCACGACATCCAGTCTGTATCCGCAGTCGAGTTGATGCTCCTTGTACATTATCGGAAGTGACCGTTGCCTGTCGAAACGCAAACCGCGTTGGCCAAGTTCGTAACACAAACATTTTTCGTATGCCGATTCCAGCAGTCCCGGACCAAGAATTGTGTGTACCTCGATGGCCGCGCCGATAATTTTACTGGTTAACTCGTTGATATGCATCGCGTGCTCCAGATCTCCATGTTTTTATTTACGGAGAAGTTTTTTCCTTGCCGTCCTCTCAATGGCAAGGAAAAATATCTTTTCTCTGCGTCCTCCGCGTCTCTGCGGTGAACATTTTTCCGTTACGCCGCTAAAGTTCTGCCTACTCGAATCGCTTCAGTACCGAACCGTCGCCGAACCGCATCCAGGGTGGTCACCAGTTGGTCCTGTATACGGCGTTTGTTGTCTTCTTCGGGGAACAGCGGGCGCTGGGCCGGGGGGAAGGTGAGGCGGTCGCAGGCGATACGCAGGGTGCGGATGCGGACGCGGCGGGTCCAGGCGCGCTGCAGCGCCAGTCTGGCGGCGGCAAACAGACGGAAGTCGTTGGCGGTGGCCGGGCGGGCGGCGGCCTGGCGCACGATGCGGCCGCCGTCGGAATAATCGATGAAAATGCCGATGCGGCGGGCGGCCAGCCGGCGGGCCCGCAGCTCGGTGCCGGCCTGTTCCACCAGGCAATACAGGGCGCCTTCGATTTTGGCCACGTTGTTGGTGTCGTTGCCGAAAGCGTGGGCAAAGCAGACCCTGGGGGGCTGCTGCCCGGCGGGCGCCACCGGGGACGGGTCGATGCCCCGGACGGCATCGTGCAGGTTCCGGCTGCGGGGACCGAAGGCGACTTCGAGCTGCTCGAGGGTCAGTCGGCTCACATGGCCGGCACAGGCGAAATTGAATCCGGCCAGCTGTTTTAAATCTTCTGTTTCGATGCCGGGAATCAGGTAGAGGGGCAGCGGTTCCAGGAAAGCGTTTTCTTCACCCGGGCCGACAATGCGTTCGCCGCTGGGCTTGACCGTGCGCGAAGCCACCTTTGCCACCAGCTTGTTGGGCGCTACGGACCAGATCGGGTCGAATCCCAGGTCTGTCCGCACGCTGCGCCGGATGCGGGCGGCCAGATCCGGCGGCGGGCCGAACAGCCGGGTCGTTCCGGTGGCGTCGATAAACAGGTGCCCGTTGTGGTCCGTCATTTCCACCCGGGGCGAATAGGGCAGGGTCTGTTTGATCAGGGCAGCCATCGCGCGTTCGTAGCGATCCGGGTGGGGCGGCAGCACCACGGCATCCCGGCAGTACCGCAGCGCCCGTCGCAGGGCCATTCCCTTGCGCACGCCGCTCTGGAAGGCCTCTTCGCTCATGTCAAATACGGCTGCGCGCCGGGCCCCTCCCGGCGCAACGATCACCGGCCGGCCCCGCAGACGGCTGTCCACCGCCCGCTCGACCGCCACGGCAAAATCGGCAACGTTTATGTGAATGATGGATCTTTCGTGCATAACGTTTCAATGCTCTGGCCTGTGGCAGAATTTCACCGCCCGCTGCGCTCGAGGCGCAGAGAACGCAGAGTTTGATTGCCTTTTTGTTTTCCGCTGAGCCCCGCTAAACAGAAGCGGGATGTAAACAAGCGCGGAAAACAAAAAAACACATCCCTTCGGGAAAAATAAATGTGGCAGTATAATCGACATCATTAAATGCATCTGCCGGATATCGCCGCGGAGCGGCTGAGTTTTTTCCAATTGCCGCCTCTCGGCGGCAATTGAAAAGTAAAATTACCCTCTGTGTCTTCTGTGCCTCGAGCGCAGCGGGCGGTGAACACAATTTTTTATACCGTTGTCATTCCTTTCTCCTCCAGTATGCAGATCAATTTTCTGGCATTCTCCGGGGCCCGGGCGTGGCTGTGGTTGGCGAAAAACAGCAGGCCGCGGCGGGCGCCGGCGCTCAGGGCGGTGATGTGTGTTTCCGCCCATTCGCACAATTCTGCATTGGAATAATCGTAATCGAACTGGTGTTGCGGTTTGTTTGCCTGCCAGCCCCGGCGGTTGCGCCCGTAAAAGCGAACATAAAAAAGGTCCGGGTTGGTGACGGCATCGAAAAACGGAAACAGGGCCGGCAGGTGCGGACCATCCACGGTCACCAGGGTAATCCGGCGGCGCTCCAGTTCGGCCAACACACGGTCGTTGGCCCAGGAGCTGTGACGAAACTCCACGGCCAGCGGCAGGCCGTGCAGCGCATCGAGCAGAACGGACAGGTGTTTGCGGTTGGAAGGTGTTCGATCGAAGCTGGGCGGCAGCTGAATCAACACGGCCGCCAGCTGGTCGGTCTGGACCAGCGGCGCCACGCCGTCGCGGAATTCCAGGGCCTGCCGGGGCCAGCGCCGGGGGTCGATTTCATGGGTAAAGACCCGGGTCAGTTTGGCCGTGAACAAAAAACCCGGTGGCGCTGTCCGGCGTTCGCGCTCGATGGTTTCGGACCGGGGCATCTGGTACCAGGTGTAGCTGAGCTCGGTGATCGGAAAGCGCCGGGCATACAGGGCGAGCATGCGTCGGGCCGGTGTATCCGGCGGATAAAACCCGGCATCAATCCATTCGGTGTAGGCATAGCTGCTGGTGCCAACAAAGAGGCGGCAAGGGGTTTGTGATATTGGGGTATGCATTCGATCGGTCTAAGCTCTCGACAAAGTTTCGATAAAGGTTCATTGTGCCGCCTGATCGCTCCGGAGGCGGAGCTAAAGGAGCGCACCTGCTTCGCAGGCGCTTGAGGACCGGCCTGCGGCCTTCAGGCTGAACGCATTTTTTAGGCCTCAAGCGAAGCGCTCCTAAAACGGAGCGCAGCGGAGTGCTCCTAAAGCATCGCCTCCGCGAGGCGCTCATCTAACATTCTCTGGTCCCCGGCAAACCCCCGTGACTTTGCCCTGTATCAGGACTTCGTCAAGGGCATAGGTCACGGGGCGATAGGCCGGGTTTTCCGGGCGCAGCTGAATGCCGGTTGGGCGGCGGTAGAACCGTTTGACGGTGGCTTCCTCCTGGCGGATCAGGGCGACGACGATTTCACCGTTTTCGGCATACTGCCGCGGTTCGCAGATGACCAGGTCGCCGTCCAGAATGGCGGCGTCTTTCATCGAATCACCTTTTACCCGCAGGGCAAACAGGTTGCGGCCACGGAATACGGCCGTATCCACCACGACACTGCCGTCCCATTCCTGCTGGGCATAAAGCGGCAGCCCGGCCGCGATTCGCCCGATGATCGGCACCTCCTGCCAGCGCATCATGCCGGCTGTTTCACGGGCCCGATTCAACAGGTGCACGGTGCGGCTGTAGCGGCCCTCCCGCCTGAGCAAGCCTTTGTTTTCCAGCGCTTTGAGCATTTGCGAAACAGCGGCATGGCTGACGCCGAGATCCGTGGCGGCCTCCCGCAGGCTGGGGGCTTTTCCGGTCCGGTTGATGGCCCGCTGAAGATAGTCCAGCAAACGCTGTTGCTTGGGGGTCAGGGTAGTCTGGGGTTGCACGGGCGCCTCCTTTCATGTCCGTTACGGTATTACGGTATTATGGTAGGGCGAAAAAATGTAAATGTCAATGTAAATATTATTGTAAATAATGTTAATAAAAAAGAATAGGGATCGCATCTCAAATGTTTAATATTCAAAATGCGATCCCTATTCTTTTTTTGATAATAGTTTAAAGTGCTTCTATCAGAAGGACCTTTATATCTTCAAAACGTTGCCAGGCCCTGTCGTTGGTTATGATATAGTCGGCGCCGCAGGCCAGGGCAGTGCCGAGTTGGATGGCATCCGGTGTTTTGAAATGGTATCGGGCACGCAGGTCGACCACATGGTCGGCAATATTTATATCCAGTGGAAAGAGGCTGATATTATCTGAGTTGGAAAGATAACCGCGATATTTGCGGACCAATTGTTTTTTCCCCTGGCGTGCCGGATGGGTTGTGATCTCAATGCAGGTGATCATCGAGGCGATGGCCTGAGCGTCGGTCTCATACAGCACATCGAAGAACTGTTTAATTGCCGGGAAATAATCGGGATGCTGCTCGAAGAAATAGATAAATGGCAACCTCTTCTTAGAATATATGCAATTGAACTCATGAATCAGCGTTGCAATCGAATCAGCTTGTTCGTTCCGGTACCTGCCATCTCAAAGTTTTTGACACCTGTCGCAGACATGGGTGCTGCGCTGGCCGACGATGATTCTTTCGATAGGATTCTTGCAGCGCGGACAGGGTTGGCCGGTGCGGCGGAAGACCTTCAGTTCATCCTGGTTGCGCGCGGAGCGGCGGGCGACTGAATAAAAATTGGCTTTGCCGCTGCCCAAGCTGGTGCCCATGTTTTTCAATCCACGCCGCAGGACCTTGCGGATAGCGCGCTGCAGGGACCTTGTTTTCCCCTCATCCAGGGTATCTGACCGACAGCAGGGGTGGAGTCCGGCATCCCACAGGGCTTCATCGACGTAGATATTGCCAAGACCGGCAATGACCGCTTGATCCAGCAGCAACGGTTTGAGCATGCGCTGTCGCCGACTCATGATCCGGGCCAACGCTTTTGCCGTAAATGTTTTTGACAGCGGTTCGATGCCCAGGCGATCGAGCACCTGCCCGGCATTATGTAAAAGCAGCATGCGCCCGAATTTGCGCGTGTCCTGGAATCGCAGCTGCAAGCCGTTATCCAGGCAGAGCACCACATGTTCGTGCCTGGAACGTTTCTGGTCGGGTGATACAAGATTCAGCCGCCCGGACATGCGCAGATGCAGCAAGAGATGATCACCGGGTTTGAAATCGAACACCAGGTATTTCCCCCGCCGCCAGATGGCAGTAATCTGCATTCCCCGAATGCGACGACAAAATGTCCGGGATGTCGGTTCCGCAATGGTTCGGGGCCAGTACACCCGCGCTTTTTCTATGGTTTTGCCCACCAGCCCGGAGGCATTTAAATCGTCTACAAGCGTTTGAACTTCCGGTAATTCGGGCATTTTCTTCTTTTCACCCCTACCCCAACCCTCTCCGACTCGACACAGTCCGTAATAGGGCCGGGTTTTTTCGAACGGTATTTTACGAGTTTATAAAAGTCGACCCACGCAGATAGGGTCACCATTATGCAGCGCTGTACAACTGTCAAGACTTGACGTTCTGCGCTGGTTTTTCTATCATCCATCAATTTTCAGCACCTTACCGGGGGAGATTATCCATTGAGCGTCGAATTGTTGTTGCCGTATCTACAGCAAGAGCTGGTTTATCTTGTCGCACTGGTCGTATTGGCCATCGTTTTATTAATTTTGCAGATCGTCATTGTCAGGCGCACATCGGCTAAACGGCTGGAACCGATTCAGGCGCAGTTATCTGCGCTGGAGCAGCAGATTGAGGTGACCATAAAAGACGAAATGGCCCGCAATCGCGAAGAGTTTTCCCAGAATGCCAGGCAGGCCAGGCAGGAACTGGGTTATGCCCTGCAACAGTTCAGCGATGCGCTGCTCAAGCGAATGACCGAAAACGCCGGCATGCAGAAGGATCTGCTGGATGCATTTGCCAGACAGTTAGCGGCCATGGCCCGTTTGCAGGAAGAAAAGCTCGAAACCATGCGCCGTGCGGTGGAAAATCAACTGCAGATCATGCGGGAAGATAACAGTAAAAAATTAGAGCAGGTGCGCGCCACGGTTGATGAGAAGCTGCATGCGACCCTTGAAAAACGCCTGGGCGAGTCTTTCCGGCAGGTGAGTGATCGGCTCGAACAGGTATACCGGGGGCTGGGTGAGATGCGCAGCCTGGCAGTCGGCGTGGGCGATTTGAAAAAAGTTCTTACCAACGTGAAAACCCGCGGCACCTGGGGTGAAATCCGGCTCAGCAGCATCCTGGAACAGATACTTGCACCCGAACAGTACGATGTGAATGTGGCGACCCGAAAAAACAGCAACGATCGGGTCGAATTTGCCGTAAAATTGCCCGGCCGTGGGAATGATATGCAACAGATTGTGTGGATGCCCATCGATTCTAAATTCCCCCAGGAGGACTACCAGCGTTTGATGGATGCCCATGAATCGGCCGACAGGGAGCAGGCCGAAAAATCAGTCAAAAGTCTGGAAGTGCGGATCAAGGCCGAAGCCAGGCTCATAAAAGAAAAATACATCGATCCGCCCCATACCACCGATTTCGGGATCATGTTTTTGCCGGTGGAGGGACTTTACGCCGAGGTGCTGCGGCGCCCGGGCCTGGTTGACTTTTTACAGCGTGAATACCGGATCGTCGTCACCGGCCCCACAACCCTGGCAGCCCTGCTCAACAGCCTGCAAATGGGATTTCGCACCCTGGCTGTTGAAAAAAGGTCCAGCGAGGTGTGGGAATTGCTGGGTGTCGTAAAAACCGAGTTCGGAAAATTCGGCGCCGTTCTGTCCAGAACCAAAAAGAAACTGCGCGAAGCCAGCAACACCATCGACAAAGCCGAAATCCGGACACGGGTCATCGAGCGCAAGTTAAAAAAAGTGCAGGAAGTGCCGGTGGAGTAGCGTGTCGCAGCTATTAGCCCCGAACCAGTCTTCGCACAAAGCTTCGCCCTGGCAGGTTCACACGAATTATTACGCATTAAAACTGTCTGGTGTATGCTTGGATGTTGCGAGATATGCGTTGCGGGTTGCGCCTTGCGGGTTACGGGTTGCGAGAGTTACGGGTTGCGAGTTTATGAGTCGCTGCGCTCCGTCCAATATTTGAAAATGGGATTTTGATTCGAGATTCAGGATCCATGATGCAAGTTACAGGATGTCTGATACCGGACGCCCAGGTGCCTGCGGCACCGTCAGTAGTCAGTTGTCCATGGTCCGTTGCACATTCAGACGCAATAGCGGAGGCCGGGTGAAGGAATGACAGGGTGACGGGGTGACCTGGAGCTCGGTGCCGGATGACGGATTCCGGACACCAGGGAAATAATAACGGAAAGACTTTGGGACTGGGAGAACTACTTCTGGATAGAGGATATCTGAATCCAGATCCCTGAATCCGGTTTTTCTTTGCGTGAGAAAAATAATAATAAAGGCAACGCGTCAGCGTTTCCTTGACTTTAGGCACTTTTGTTTGGTTCCAGTACCTTGAATAGATTTTTATTCCTCATACCCTAATCCTTACACCCTATACCATGTAATTTGTCACGCGTTTGTTTATCTACGGACCACGGACAACCTACAACGGACGGTGCTTAAGGCACCCATTTCATTCATCGTCCGGCAAACGTATCACCAATACCGGTTTTCGGCATCTTCGCAAGACGCGGCGGGATGTGCTGCCGAGCATCACTTCGCTCAGCATCCCCTGGCCGTGGGAACCCATGACAATCATGTCGCAATCAGTGGTTTCGGCATATTCCAGGATCTTTTCCACCGGGTGGCCGGTGGTTACAATCGTATTTTCCACTACAAAGGGACAACTCGGCATATCGGTTGCAAACTCTTTGCAGAAGTCATTTAATCGATTTCTTAATGAAACGATTATATTCGACTCTTTCTCATTTTTCAGATTCGACCAGCGTTTTTCTCCGATAATGTCACCCACCATCATCATTGCGGTCGGTGACAGTTCTTCCAGCACATGCAAAACGGTTATTTTGGCATCGTAGCTATGGGCCAGACTTGCGGCATACCCAAAAGCAAAGCGGGCATTTTCAGACAGGTCGCTGGTGTACAAAATTCTTTTTATATCCGGTATCATAGCGTTTCTCCTCTGACATTTTTTGCGCAGGCCTTCCAGGACGTTGTCCGGGAATCTCATGATCGGAACCTTGTGTTTATTGATCAGGGTCTGCAGAGCCGCGCTGTTGCGCGTATCGAACCGGGTGAGGACCCGGTGTTCGGTTGCCATGCAGTCGGCATCGAAAATGGGCTGCAGGTCTTTGGCAGATAGAGATTAGAATTGCAATGAAAAATCGCGATGTACCGACAGGCAACTGGCAACTTCTTTGACCTGGTCATCGGTCAACCGTCGCTGCAAGCGAAGACCGATGGAATCCTTGATAGCCTTGTCATAAGAAGCCAGCGCAGGGCCAATTTCAACTGCGGCGCGACGACGCCAATCGACTTCAGCCGCATATATTTTTAAACCTTCGCTTAGAAACTGAATTGCCTTTTCGGGCATTGCTTTTTTCCCTTTGAGCGCCCGGCGAGCTTTGGAAAGTTTGGACTTAACGGCGCCTGTGCCGGCAACCTTACCAAGCGCATTTTCCGATTGTTTGATCCGTTCCATAGCAACTTCAGCCGGCTCATTGATAATTGCTGTTTCGAGAGCTGTCAATTGTTGTTCAAGACCGGCCAGTTCATCTGCGCCATCAATGACCTCGCGTAATTCCGCAATGGTTTCATAAGCCCGGTCGACGTTGTTGCGGTAATTTCGACGAGCTTGTTTTTCGGCCTTTTCCAATTCCGCATACCGTTTGCTGGCGCCGGCCCAGCTCTCAGGAATCTGGTTTTGAAGGTTTGTTATAGCCGCCTCTGCTTTTTCGATTTGGGCTTCAATACGGATTAGATAATCCTTGTCCGGAGATTCGCTCCGAGACGCTCTTGTCAAATTCTGTTTCAATTCAACGACTTTCAATCTGATATCATGCATTTGTGACTGCAAACCACGAACATGCTTGTGCTGTGGACGGTATTCAGATGAAGCGCCGACCAGATTTTCTTCAGCCATGCGAACCTTGGCGACCAAATCGAACGTATTCAAGGTTCGATCCAGGCTTTGGCTCAGGGCTTTTTGTCGGTTTTCCGGTAAAACACTGATATCCAATGCACGTATCGTGTTGACATAGCCGCGCAGCGGTTCACTTTGATTATCATAGTAATCAAATAGATATTCTTCAATACAGTACTGCATTCGCGGATTTATTGGCGGCGGCGCTGTATCGGCCGATAGAGAAATGCGCGTGGGCAGGTAGTTCACCATGGCGGGCGTAAGCGCAACGATCACCAGTGCAACCAACTGCAATACAATAAAGGGCGCAGCCCCTCGATAAATATGCAGTGTCTTTACGATGGGGGGTGCAACACCACGAAGGTAAAACAAAGAAAAACCAAAGGGCGGCGTCAGAAATGAGGTCTGAATATTAAGACCAACCATCACGCCAAACCACACGGCGGTCACGTTGGCACCCGGGTCGGCAAGCAGAATGGGAGCGACAATTGGAACGACAACGACAGCTATTTCGAGAAAATCAAGGAAAAAACCGAGAATAAACATCACCGCCATTACGACGATGAATTGAACCCAGAAGCCGCCTTCCAGATTGGTTAAAAAATGCTTGACCAATTCCTCCCCTCCAAAACCGCGAAAGGCGGAGGTCAACATAGCCGCACCCAGAAGAATAATAAAAACCATGGAAGTCGTTTTGGCCGTTTCAACCATGACCCAGTTCAGGGTTTCTTCAATTTTATATATCCGCCAGGTACTCCAGGCCACGGCAATCAACAGCCCGGTGGCAGCAACCGCGGCCAGGAAGATACCGATGGCATCCCCCTCCTTGATGCTTTTGACGTTCAGGTCATAAAAGGCGAGTATAATCGCAATCACAACGGTTGAGACGACTGCCAGAATGGCAGGGTAGTAGGCGTTGCGTTTCCCTTCGGCAAGGCGATACCCCCCCATGATCATGGCGCCAACGGCACCCACCGCACCGGCCTGGTTGACAGTGGCCACGCCGAGTATGATGGAGCCGAGCACTAAAAGAATAAGCGTCAGCGGTGGTGTCAAAGCCAGGGCAACCCGTTTGGCGAATATTCGATCGAATTTGCCTTCGTAGGGTACCGGCGGCGCGGACCCTTTCCGTAATAAGGCCGCAAGCAGGATATAAACGATATATAAACCTACCAGTACCAGGCCGGGTACCAGGGCGCCCATGAACATTTCACCGGCGCTGGTGGAGGTAACATCCAGTACCGAAGGCATGCTGAATTCGCCGGTTGCAGCCTTATAAGCGGCTTTGCGGAGCGTACTGGATTGATCGGAAGCACCGGTTAACTGGTCGGCCAGGATAATCAGAACAATAGAGGGGGGAATGATCTGCCCGAGCGTGCCCGAAGCGCAAATCGTGCCCGTTGCCAATGGTTTGGAATAATTGTTTCGCAACATTGCCGGAAGTGAAATCAATCCCATGGCAATGACCGTTGCCCCAACGATACCGGTGGTCGCCGCAAGCAGTGCGCCGACCAGGACAACGGAGATTCCCAATCCTCCGGGAACGGGCCCGAACAGTTGGGCCATTGTAACCAGAAGATCTTCTGCGATCTTGGAACGTTGGAGCATAATGCCCATAAATATAAACAATGGAACCGCGATCAGGGTATCCCGTTCGACATCCCAATAGAGACTTCGGAAATTGGTCACGCCGGCACTGAGCCACTGGAAAGGGCCTCCTTCTGCGAAATAGGCGCTGGTATCGCCTGCAAACAGATAACCACATAGCGCTGCCAATCCAATGGATAAAATGGCAGCTCCGGGCAATGAGAAGGCGACCGGGTAACCGGAAGACAGCGCAACCATCATCGCCAAAAGGAGAATCGCGATAAAGACGAGTTCCATGTAGTGATCCTTAATTTATTGAAGCACAGTCAACCTGATCCCAAGTGCCAAGTCAGAGGAAGATGAGTATGCCATAATCGAACGCCGTATTCCAATTTTTGTAAGTGTTAAGCCCCTTCTGCGGGGTGTATTCAACGCCGGGTCCATTAGGCCCGGATTCTTTACTTTGTTATCGTTTTAAGACTTCCCGGCCAACTGATCACCACCTGGTTCTTGACGAAGGTCAGCGACACTGTCGAGCAGATAACTGGAAAATTGTATAATCATAGACACCGCGTAGACGGCCAAAAATCCGACCATCAAATACTTCACATACAATCCATAACCGGATTGTGAAATTTCGAAACTGTATAGCGGACTGTTGATACTGCTCGTTTTATCCCACATGCCGGTCATGAGGATAATCCACCCCAATGGCAGGCCCAACAGCAATGTGCCGACCGTATTGGTCCATGCCTTGCTGCGTTTACGGAAACGCGAATAAAGAACATCCACACGAACATGGCCTTCATGAACCAACGTATAGGCGCTGGCAAAAAGAAATAAGGCCGCATACCAGAAACGTACGAGATCCCCCATGAAAGGCTGTTCATAGGAAAAAACAAATCGGGAAATAACAATCTGGAACTCTGCCAGTACGACCAGAAAGGCCAACCAGGTAAATCCCAGAGATCTGTTAAAAAGTGCGATGACAAACGATAGCAGGATCAATGGATAGTGCACATACATGCCGCGAAATTGCGGGCGCCCAAGGGCCTGGGATAAATCCTCACCAACCATTGGTGATAGGAGGTTTTCCACCCTGAGAAAAGAGATGATGATATCGACGAGGCCTATAATCAGTACGATCCAGAAGGCCGCCCGAATGATATAGGCCGCAAAACCGGACAGCAAAGCAGCATCCGCGCGCAAGGACCGTTTGGGAGTCCAAAAAACATAAAGGCCGGCAAGGGCAATCGCGCCTAAGTAACTCAGAAGCTGAAGCCACCCTTTTGCAATCTGGGCACCCGCTAGCGGGGTGCCTGAGGCTTTAAGGCCAAACCAGCCATGGTGTGAAAATAAAGTCGGTAATCCAGGCCATTGCCGCCAGAAATTCAGGTAGTTGTTGATCAGGAAAAACAGCATGATCGTGACAATCGATACTGCAAATGCGCGTATCAGCAAAATGATGGCTTTATGGCCGGAAGCATCGTTGTTTGAAGCTGGGTTGGATAAATCATTTGTATCGATGGTCTCTGATGAGCTCATAATTCGTGGACTGTGTATAAATGAGGTAGTATATGGTTTGTGATCGTACGCAGTGCGAAGTCGGACAGCCGAATATGCTATTTGAAACGTCCCCTAAAAATGAGAATATGGTACCCCGGAGGGCACCATATTTCAATGGGAGCCTTTACCGTATCGATCAGAGGCCCAGTACACGGTTGCGCTGGTTAAGGTAGGCCTGATCGGAGATCTTCATCCAGCTGCCCACCTCTTTGCGTGCTTTGAGAAAACTGTCATGCATTTTTGCTGCCAGGTTATCATGTTTTCTTACCTCTGCAAATACTTCCGCAGCGGCTTCACCAAAAGCATCGTAGACATCATCGTTAAATTCACGCAGTTTTACGCCTTGCTCGGTGACCAGTTTATTGAGGGACTCGCCATTTTTGGCATTGAATTCAGCCATCATGACATCATTTTCCATGGATGCGGCCGCGTCAATGGTTATTTGATCGGATTTTGAAAGGCCATCCCACCATTTTTTATTCATGCCGATAGACAGCATCGAGCCCGGCTCATGCATGCCCGGGTAGTAGTAATACTTGGCGGCTTCATAGAACTTCATGAATCCATCATTCCAGGGACCAACCCACTCGGTCGCATCGATTGATCCGGCAATCAGGTTTTCATAAATCTGGCCGCCGGGAAGGGAAACAGGGGAAGCACCCAGCTTGGCCATGACATCACCGCCCAGGCCGGGAATACGCATTTTGAGCCCCTTCAGATCTTCAGGAGAGTTGATTTCCTTGCGAAACCATCCGCCCATCTGCGAGCCGGTATTGCCACACATGAGTCCTTTGATCCCGAACCCGGCACCCAGTTCATCCCATATCTCCTGGCCGCCACCGAAGCGCATCCAGGCGTTCAATTCGGTGTAGGTCAGACCAAAAGGCACACCGGTGACATAAGCCCAGGCAGGGTGCTTGCCTTTCCAATAATAATCGGCGGCATGATACATCTGCGCATTGCCCGAGGCAACCTCATCGAAGGAATCAAATGCCTTTACCCGTTCACCAGCGGCAAAATAGTTCACTTTCATACGACCATTGGTCATATCAGACAATCGCTTGGCAAAACGTTGCGCCCCTGTACCAAGACCAGGAAAATCACGCGGCCACGTAGTTACCATTGTAATTTCTATCGTCTTTTGTGCATGTACGGCAGGGGCTCCCGCGATCATGGCCCCGGCCGCAATAGCCCCAGCACCGGCTTTTTTGATGAATTCCCGTCTTTTCATAGTAATCCTCCTCATGTTTGGTTGATAGAGCAACAGATTTACAGCAAAACCGCAACTTACCAGGGGAATTTTTGAGCACCTATCCTGACAGCAGCTCAAAGTGTCTATTTGTTAATGTAATACCCACAGACAGACAGATGTGTTCGTGCTTACAGCTGATTATCTGTGTGATTCAGAGTCAAAACCTGTTTGGTTACCTCATTTACAAGCGAATGGAATTCAAGCCATGAAGGAAAATACAATATTTTTTCCTAAACCATATTCAGCAAATAAATGATTTTAGTTCATTGGGCGGGACTATAGGGGAAAGTGCCCCAAGAGTCAAGAATTAATCAGTTTAGTGGTAATGGGGATGCAGGATGCGGAATACAGTATGTATGATGCAGATTACTGTATTTATGCTGAAGGATACAGTATGTATGATGCAGGATGAAGTTAGTTACGAGCCGGGCCGCCGGGCGAAAATGAGCCCGGATTGATCGAGTTGGAAACTTAATCATTTCATGCGAGCGCATAGAGAAAAAGGTCTCACGCAAAGCCGCAAAGACGCAAAGAAAAACAAAAACAGACAGAATTCCTTAACTTTAGGCACTTTAGCAAACTCCGAACTCCGTACTTTTTGATGCTTCCTCCTTGACCCACGATCCAATATCTATTATCCACTGTTTTTGCTATAGACCTTGAACCCTGAATCCTGGAGCGTCATCCATGCCAACCATTCGTTTTTTGCCCCACGAAAAAAAAATCGAGGTACCCGACAATCAGCTGTTGATCCGCGCAGCACTTGAAGCCGGGGTGCACATCAATGCTTCCTGTGGTGGCGAGGGGGTTTGCGGCAAATGCCGGGTGATCGTCGAAAAGGGTCAGGTGCAGGACGGCATTTCAGAGAAGCTGAGCGCCGAAGATCTGGAAAAAGGCTATCGTCTGGCCTGCCAGAGCAAGGTAATCGAGGATCTTGAGGTTCGGATTCCAACCGAATCTCAGATCGATACCAGCGTACTCAACATGCAGAGCACGCCGCGCCGCAGGGCTCGCATCGAGGAGACGAACCTGGAAGAGCTCAAGGAAAAAGGGCTCTTTATGCCGCCGGTTGAAAAAGTATATCTGGAACTGCCCGAACCTACGGCCCAGGATAACCTGGCCGATGCGACCCGTCTGGTCAGTTTTTTAAAACTCAAACACGATGAACACCGTCTGGTAGCTGATCTGCCGGTTATTCGCAAGCTCCCCGATGTGTTGCGACAGGACAATTTCAAAATCACCGCCACGCTGGCCCGGCCGGTGCACGGCGGGCGCAAAACCCGCATCATCAATGCACAGCCGGGCGATACGGCCGGTCGCAACTATGCCTTTGCCATCGATATCGGCACAACGACCGTTTACGGACAGCTGATCGATCTGGTAGATGGTTCGGTGCTGGCCCAGTACGGTGATTTCAACGCCCAGATCAGTTATGGTGAAGATGTTATCAGTCGCATCGTGTATGCCGAAAAACCGGGCGGACTTGAAAGGCTGCACGACGTTGTGGTCGGTACCATCAATAAGGTCATACAGCGCTGTATTCGGCGTGCCAGAGTCGATCCGGATGAAATATCCTCCATTACCCTGGCGGCCAACACCACCATGACCCAGCTGTTTTTAAAAATTAATCCACGCTTTATTCGCCGTTCCCCCTATGTCCCGGCCTCTACGTTGTATCCCCCGCTGAACGCTGCCGAGCTGGGCCTTGAGCTGGGGGATCATGTCACCGCCCTGGTTTATCCGGCCGTGTCCAGCTATGTCGGCGGTGATATTGTGGCCGGCGTCATGGGATCGGGCATGTACCGGACCGATGATTTGACCCTGTTCATGGATATCGGGACCAATGCGGAAATCGTGATCGGTAACCGTGACTGGCTGGCGTGCGCGGCCTGCTCGGCCGGTCCGGCCTTTGAAGGCGGTGGCATAAAATTCGGAATGCGCGCCACCAGGGGGGCAGTCGAGGATTTTTCCATTGATCCGTCAACCTGGGAACCGATGCTGTTCACCATCGGCAATGTACGGCCCAAGGGCATTTGCGGCTCCGGTCTGATCGTTATGGTGGCAACCCTGTTCGAGCTGGGCGTGATCGACAACCTGGGTAAATTCAACCGCGATCTGAACACACCGCGTATTCGCAAAAACGAGGGGATCTATGAGTACGTACTGGCCTGGCAGGATGATTCCCAGATTGACCGCGATGTAACCCTGACAGAGATCGACATCGAGAACCTGATTCGGGCCAAAGGTGCCATGTACAGCGGGTGCATGACCCTGCTGAACGAAGTGGGTATGGGTATCGGTGATATCGACCGCATCATCCTGGCCGGCGGTTTCGGCAGTTATGTCGATCTGGAAAAAGCGATGACCATCGGTTTGTTGCCCGAGATCGATGCGGATCGGGTAACCTTTGTAGGCAACGGCTCGCTGATGGGCGCCAAGATGAGCGCGCTGACCAATCGTATCCGGCGGGACGTGGTTGAAGTGACCAAAAAAATGACCAATTTTGAACTGTCCGAAACACCTTCTTATATGGACAATTATGTGGCGGCCCTGTTTCTGCCCCACACCGATTTAAATCAATTCCCCAGGCTGAAATCACGCATGCAGGCTCGCAAGGCCGCCGGACACCTGAATGGGTAAATTTTCTGTTATTTCTTTACGAGCCCTTATGTCTGAGTTTACCCGCCTCTGGCGGCGCCGAAGGCGACCAGGGTTTGCACGCTGGAGTCGCCGATTATTCATTCCGCGGCCAATCGCTGTGAAACACCCCGACTACTGAATTAAATACAAATCCCAAACGGGTTGTAAAGTTTGGGTCATTGGCGTTTATTGAATTGGATATTGTTTGTTTTTTGTTAATTGATGCTTGAGATTTTATCGCTAAGTTCCGACCGACAAACTGTGTAAATCATCCATATCTGAATAAAAAAGACTCGTCTATTGACAAAAATAATATCTCAAGTTAATGAATATCTTTCGTGCGATGGACTACCCATTCAATGATAAAGCGATGTACTGGCGATACATGTCTATACCCCTATCGAACCCAATAAAAACAGGCATTTATTTGGACACCATCCTTGTGTAGATAAGCGGTAATATACTACCGCTGAAGTATGATATATCACTACTGTCCGGGTAACAATTCAATAATATCAATATGATACAATTTTACTACGCATCCAACTTGTAATTTTGGCAAAATTTTATCTCACTGTTTTTGATTAGTAAAAAGTATTTAG
>Ga0126335_1000379_pt1 | contig 21144 bp, 26 predicted proteins | sample OlaspJWI45metaG_FD_108409 | JGI IMG/M metagenome (GOLD analysis project Ga0126335, IMG submission 108409) | Marine gutless worms symbiont microbial communities from Oahu, Hawaii - Olavius sp. 1 OAHU.JWI-45 metaG | ecosystem: Host-associated > Annelida > Digestive system > Unclassified | place... | reverse complement strand
GGATTATGACCTAGGCTTCTTTGATGAGGATGTCGGCCGGGTGGAACCGGCCAGCAATCCTTTCGTACCGGAAAAGTGTTAACTATGTCTCCGGTATAAAATGTAAACCATGTGTCCGGTACGCACCTGGAAAGGAATAGTGGGGCGTACAGGATTCGAACCTGTGACCAATTGAATAAAGACGGGATAATACCTGCTTATTAGTCATATCTCTAGCACCTGGGCTGGTAGCTAGAAACCCACACCTCCATCCTGTTAGTCAAACAGTTAGCTGCTAACGCGGGAAGTTTTTAAGTCTGCGTTATTGATACATGCCCCAAGGCTAGTTACCTTGCCAGCATCATCAGAATTCGCTGTAGATGAAATTTTTAACTACTGCAAAACTAGCAAGCTACCTTCAAAATCAGTATGCAACACACTTTTCGCATACGGTCCCGGTAACGTCCTTCGCCAGGTGAGCTTCGCGTAGCTTGACAAACTTGTCAGAATTCCACGCATCCATGAAACGATCTTTCGTGAGATCGCCCATAATCCACTGACCACCAGCATCAAAACAACAAGCAGACAAACCGCCGTCAACCCTGACATGACCTTCAGTGAAAGCCGACCAACACGGTAAAGGTTCATGCAAAGCCGCCAATCGCCCCTGATTTCCTGCTGTCGGCCTATAACCAAGCTCGGCCTCTCTCTGCGCGCCAAATGATCCCATCGAGTAAAGCGGTAACCAATAATGCTCATCTACATACGGCACGACGCGCTCAGCTAACAACTCCTTAGCCTCATCAGGCGTATTATCATCATAATGAATCGACGACGCATAAAGTCCGGTCTTAATCCATTCTCCTCGCGGATCTCCCATGCTGCTTTCACATTATCAAGACCTCGCAAAAACAGCTTGTATTTCACGTCCATGATGTTTTCAAACTGCTCTTTACTAAAAGCGTTAACCGACCACTTCAGACTATCCAGACCCGCTGCCATTATTGACTCTACCCATTGAGGTGTAGCGATTGACATGTTCGAAGTTAGAAATACATATGGCATTTCAATTTCTTTCTTCATGAACGTCACTGCATCTAATAACAGGGCGGGATTCATAAAACTTTCACCCAGAAAAAAACAGCCGATTTCCTCAACTCCAGCTTCACGCATTTCAGTCGTAATACGCTTGAAAAGGTTAATATCCATGTCCTGGTTGGTCTGCTTTTCCCTCATGCGTAATGCGCAAAATCCGCAGCGATAATTGCAGCTATTGGATAACTCGATCTTTACCGACTTCGGCGCCGGTAATGTCGCACTTTTATATTCTTCTGGGATTAAGGTTATCGCATCGATCTTCTGGGTAATGCCCATATTGTGTCCTCATATTAATGGCTGAGACCCCCTATTGAAGCTGCCTGCTCCAGTAAAATTAATAAATCGACTGAATTGTCTGCGCTCATTCAAAGCCTCGCTTGACTTATCTCAAGAAATCCCTGGAGATTGGCTGGATAGGACGAATGTCTGGACCGTGTCATCTGTCGCGTTGAGCTCATTCTGGGTCTTCAGGGCGAACACAATGATCGTGGATTCCTAATACTGTCATGGTCAACATAGCCGCAAGAACTAGTGCGTTCCTCTTTACAACGCTCAAGTAGTCACTAGATAGGCCTTGTCAAAGGTGGGCCAACTTTTGATACAAAACTGGCCATTACGTAACGCTTGAGGCGGTCCGAATGACCCATCTATGGGACAGATTGGAATCTATGGGGCAAGGGTTACAGCAGAAGTGCTGTAAGTCATTGAAAAATGGTGGGGCGTACAGGATTCGAACCTGTGACCAACTGATTAAAAGTCAGCTGCTCTACCGACTGAGCTAACGCCCCAAACAAAATACCCGCGTGGGAATCCAGCGGGCATGCGCAGTTTAATGATTCAGGCCGGATACGCAAGCCCAGCGTGACATGAACAGGAAATAAATAGTGTAAATCAACTACACCGCATCATGCTTGCGCAGAGCTGCGGGCAGCAACCTCATATCAACCAGCCCAGTCAAGAATGAGGAAAATATGCTCGCGTCTTCATACACCATTTTATATAGCTGGATTTTCATGGTGATTGCGCAACCGAAAATAATTGCAATCAGGGCAATAAAGGAGCCGAGCGCCAGCGTAGAAACCCCGGTGACCCCCTGCCCAATCGTACAACCCATAGCGAGTGTGCCACCAAAACCCATCAGGATTGCGCCAATAAAGTGATTCACAAAATCCCCAATGGATGCAAACCATTCTATTCGAAAGGTTTTACTGGCTATCGACCAGAATAGCGAACCAGCGAGTACCCCAAATGCCGCCATCATGCCAAATGTCAGGTACGCCCGATCAAGACCCGCGCCAATATAACCAAGGATCTGGCCAAGCGGGTTAATGAAAGTATAGGACTGCGCCGCCAACGGACGACTATCGGCTGGCTTGCCCTCATCACTCTCAGCCAGGAATTCCCATTCCTGCACAAATGCCCTGAGATTATAGGTTTCTTCGTCAAACTTGAAAGTGACATTGCTGGTGACATACCAGGCCGCGACAATCGCTATCCCAACCACAATCCCACTCAACAGATTATCAAACGAACCTCTGAATTCTGCAGACTTAAAGATGTAAACCCCCAGCGCGGCTGCAATAAGGCCACCCAGTACGATCCTGAGTGTGCCAGCGCTTTCTGCTGATAGTAATGATCCTAAATCCTGGCTTTTGCCAACATCTACTGCGAGTGGTCGTATCCAGCCATAAAACAATAATGACATCAACGTCTCATCACTTTCAGGAAAAGGGTTAAGCATAAAGTAGGCAATAAACCCGATAATAATCAGCACCATAATAGATTTAATATTACCGGCACCTGCACGAATCAGGTTTTTATTACCGCAGCCGCTAGCCAGCGTCATGCCAATACCAAAAAGCAGCCCACCCAACAAATTCTCCGCCCAGATCAGTTGTCCTGCTCGATAGGGTGGGAATGCGTCTCCTGGCGTTGCCATACTAAATGCTTCCAGTACTGTTACCCCGATAATGGCAACAGCTATCGCCAGCATCCAGGCACGAAAGCGACTGGTATCCCCCATGTTCACCCAATCAGACACTGCTCCCATGGTGCAAAAATTGGTCTTGTTAACGACTACGCCCATGACAAAGGCGATAACAAATCCGGACCAGATGAAAAAACCCTGTGCGTCAGCAAATGATTCAAAATTCATAGCGATATAATATTAGTTATTTAATTTAGATTAAGTTTACAGAATATAACCAAAATCACTAGTGCAATTCCAGCTACTAGTGAGTAGTAGGCAAGTCGGAACGAGGAGCTGATGAAACCGCATCGTAAAACCGTGTTTGGATATAACTAATTGCTTCGACCAACTTATCTGCCGGCAAAGGCTCTGAGAAATAAAAACCCTGTGCATAATCACTACCCAGCCTGGCTAATTGCTCTAGCGCTGCCCCATCCTCAACACCTTCTGCCACGGTTTCCAGGCCTAGACCATGCGCCAACTCCACCACTGCACGCACAATGGCCGCATCATCCTCATCTTCCGCCATTGGTGTAACGAATGAACGATCGATTTTAACTTCCTGTACCGGCAGCTTCTTTAAATAACTCAGTGAGGAATAACCAGTACCAAAATCATCAACGGAGTACACTAACCCTGCATATTTTCGTGTCCCATTACCTTAATGACCCGTTCCGGGTTAGACATAATTTCAGTCTCGGTAATCTCAAGTTTTAGTGCATCTACGGGTAATTGCTTTTGATCTCTGAGCGCGGCAATGTGTTCCGGCAACTCCGGGTCAACCAGATTTATCATTGACAAATTCACTGATATTTTCAGGTTAAGATCCTGCTCCTGCCACTCCAGCCACTGTGACGCGGCGGTCTCAAGCACCCAGTCAGTCAGCGGCTTGATAAGCCCTGAACTCTCAGCAATTGGAATAAATTCGTTGGGAGAAACCGGCCCGTATTTAGGGTGATTCCATCTTAACAATGCCTCAACACCCACAACCTGACCGCCTATTAATTCAACAATGGGTTGATAGTGTAATTCCAGTTCACGAGTATCGACTGCTACCCGTAGATCAGTGGCCAATGAAAGCCGCTGCAGGGAATGTTTATCAGTTTCTGGATCGTACAGGCTTACCTTGTTGTTATGACGCTTGGCGACATACATCGCAATATCAGCACAACGAAGCAATGTTGAATGGTCACCCCCATGCTCAGGGTAAAGGGCTATGCCGATGCTGCCGCAGGAAGCCAGTGTATGGCCGTCAACCACGTAATGCTCCAACATCGCACGGTGTATTTTGTCTGCGACACTCAGCGCAGATGATTCGTCAACATCCAACAGAATCAAAGCAAACTCATCCCCACCAAGTCGTCCAACAGTATCGCTTTCACGCAGTAATCCAGACAGTCGATCTGCTACCTGTCGTAGCAACTCATCGCCAACCGGGTGACCCAGGGTATCATTAACCTCCTTAAAATTATCCAGATCGACCATCAGTACCGCAAAAGTCTGGCTGCTCCGATGAGCTTGTTCGATGGCATACCGTATGCGTTCAACAATTAGCAAACGATTAGGTAATCCAGTCAAGGGGTCGTGTACGGCCTGATATGCTACCTCACGATTTAATGTTTGTAGTTCGCGTGTACGCTTATCCACCCGTTCTTCAAGCGTAACATTCATATCCTTGAGCTTGAGCATGCTTTTATGACGGGCTTCTGCTGCTGTTTTCAACTGCATACGCATGGCATTGAATGTCAGCGCCAACTGGCTAATTTCATTATTACCGTGGACGGGTACCGTTTTATCAAATTTCATATCTGCAATATCCGCAGCACTGGACGCCACCAATTCTATTGGTCGGGAAACCTTGTACCTGAATATCAGAAAGATCCCGAGTGCAGAGACAAAGGCAATGACAAATATAATTAAAATCAGATTCGTTACATTTTTCGTTAATCGAACATCGGCTGGCTTTCTGTCCAGGCCAATCTCGATTTTGCCCAGGACATTTCCATCAAAGTCGATTACACGCTCATATGAATAAACATCATCATCACGGATAACTGCGACCACTTCCCTGGAATTAATGCCATTAGCGCCAAGGTCTGCAATATCCTTAGGCGTCATATTATGGCCATTCATTTGAAGGGCTAATGTTTTCCCTCGTGGATCCATAACGGCCACATAGGTAACGTCGGTTTGCCTGGCCGTATCTTCAACGTATTCATTCAGTGTCACAAAATCATGTGATAACAATGGTTGCACACTGATGGTAGCCAGCAAATCACCGATCGATACAGCACGATCACGAATATTTTCAGTGTTCTGATCTGACTGAAACTGGTACTGCATGTAGACGATGCTGATGAAACCCACCAGCATAATGGATGACAGCATCACCAGAAATTCAACAGCCAGTCCCAGCTTAAATCGGTTGAACAGAGGATTCACCTATCCTCCTCACCATATTTGTCTCCATACAGCTCCGTGATAATTTTCTCTGATGATATGTAATCGTCATCCGTAGCGATAGTGAGTGCTGTAAGTTGTGCCCCCTGAAGGATATCCTGACCCGTGGAGTGGCCGGTCAATCCGGTTAGCGCGTCCTGTATCCTGCTTCGTAAATCAACCGACAAGTCATCACGAACCGCCCAGGGTAAGTGGGCCAACTTTTCCGACCTGGCCAGGTACTTTAACTGGCTCACATCAATATTCTTTTTAACCATGCCAAGTCGGGTAATGGTATCGCCTGCACCTGCCGCATCGGCCTGACCATGGTATGTTGATATCACCGCATTGGGCGGATTTAGAGCAATTTTCTCTATGTAATCCTCTTCATTTAATCCCGCATTGCGCAACATCCAGGTGGGGGTAATGTAACTCAGCATCGCCCGTTTACCAGCCACAGCATTTTGTATACGAAACGAGCTGCCTGCTGTAACAGCAGTTAAAGACTGAATAAATCGGCGTCTATGCATGCCCCAAGCATAATGTGAAGCATAGCGACGATCAAATCCTGAGTATTAATATGGACTTATATCAACGTAGCGTAACGTGTTGGATCCGCAATCCCTGCAGCTTCAAAACCGGCCTTTCGCAAGCGACAGGATTCACAGACCCCACAAGCAAGCCCTTTATCGTCCGCCTGGTAACAGGAAACAGTGAGCGAATAATCAATGCCCATCTGTGTACCGGTCTGGATGATCTCGGCTTTGCTCATATGAATAAGTGGTGTTTCAATGGTTAGTGGTTGGCCTTCAACTGCAGTCTTTGTCGCCAGGTTAGCCATCGCCTGAAAAGCCTTTATATATTCCGGTCGACAATCCGGATAACCCGAATAATCTACGGCATTGACACCAATAAATATGGCGTCGGCATGCAACACCTCTGCCCATGCCAGTGCGTAGGACAAAAAAACTGTATTTCGCGCTGGCACATAAGTAACTGGTATACCCTCACCCCCTTGCTCTGGGACATCAATCTTCTGGTCCGTTAATGCCGAACCGCCCATGCGACCCAGGTCAATATTGAGAATTAAATGATCTTCTACCTGGTGTGCCTGCGCAATATTCTTTGCGGCCACGAGCTCGGCATTATGTCGCTGTCCATAGGAAAAACTCAGTGCGTAGCAGGCATATCCCCTGGCTTCTGCCATTGCTAATGCAGTGACGGAATCAAGCCCACCAGACAACAGCACAACGCATTTTTTGGGATCACTCATTTATCGCCCCGGTTCGTCATTCCAGAGTATTTTATGTAACTGCATTTGAAAACGAACCGGTAAATTATCTTTTAATATCCAGTCCGCAAGTTCAGTAGCCGATAGTTCATCTGCGCTGGGAGAAAACAGCACATCACACTTACTCTCCAGTTCAAATTGCCTGAGCATGTCCCTGGCCCACTCATAGTCATCTCGAGAGCAGATAACAAACTTGACCTGGTCACGATTGGTTAAGAGTTCAATATTATCCAGCCGATTACGTACATTCTCACCCGAGCCAGGTGTCTTTAAATCCATGACACGCGATACCCGTGGATCAATATCACTGATATCCATCGCACCACTGGTTTCCAGTGAGACTTCATAACCTTTATCACACAATTTTTTCAGCAGCTTCCTGCATGGCTTCTGAGCCAGCGGCTCACCACCCGTGACACAGACATAGCGAGACTTATAGCTCGCTACTTTTTTCATAACAGCCTTTATGCTCATCGATTCACCACCACTAAAGGCATATTCAGTATCACAATAATGACAACGTAATGGGCAACCCGTAAGACGAATAAACACCGTCGGCCAGCCAGCATCCCGGGCCTCACCCTGCAGCGAATAAAAGATCTCAGTAATTTTTAAGGTTTGATCTGACAAAAAAGATACTCGAGAAAGTGTCTCAGCTGTGCGCAAGACGAGGCAAAATTATTTGAGTAGACGCAGTGTATAAGTAATACATGAGTATTACGAAAATGATTTTAACAAAGTATTGCGCCAGCTGAGGCGCTTTCTGAGCTAGCGACCCTCTAGCTTCATTCTTTGCAGTCTGTTCTCTGCCAACCGCGCTGCTGTCGTTCCAGGGAATTTTTTCGTTAGTTCAGTTAATACCCTGCGCGCATCATCAGACTGCTTCAGTTCATAATGGATGTAACCTATTTTCAACATGGCATCCGGTAACTTACGTGATTCAGGATACCGGTTGATTACCTTTTTGAATTCTTCAATAGCTACCGGAAACTGGCGAGTAACGTAATTGGCTTCTCCCAACCAGTATTGGGCGTTAGGGGCATACGTGCCATTCGGGTATTTACTCAGAAAATCTGAGTAAGACAGTATTGCTTCATCATATTTACCCACCTTCAGCAAATTAAAGGCGGCTTTATAAGCTTCCTGCTCTTTCGCCGGGTCTGCGGACACTGCAACTGGCATAGCAGCTGTGGGTTGAACCACATTTTGTGGCTGGCTACCAACTACCATAGTGCTCTGCGGCGGGACTGTCTGCGCAGTGCCAGCTAGCGGCTGTTTCACTATCATGGCAGGCCCGGTTGATGGTGGTGGTGTCGTTGAAAAAACAGAACCAGTAGGCGGCGGCGCAGTGGGAGTAACAGTTTCGACCATTAACTGATTAGCCGATGCACCACTTTGCATCGTTCGGATACGCTGATCAAGATCAGTGTATAAATCATTCTGCTGATTTTTCAGACGTTTGTTTTCATGCGTAAGCCGCTCAACCTCACCTCGCAACTGCCTGACTTCATTCTCCAGTCGCATTAACTGTTGCTGGACCTCAAGCATTTGTTTGCTTGCCTGTGCATGCACAGCACTAGCAGGAATTACCAATAAAAAAATGACCAGATAACGCATTAACATACCACTACCACCAGATACTATATTTACAATACTATTCGTAACGAATTTCTACACGTCGGTTTTTCTGCCACGCGCTTTCATCATGACCAATCACTGCAGGCCGCTCTTCGCCGTAACTCACCATGCGAATCTGGGTGTCTCTCGCACCACTACTGAGTAATAAACGTCTGACTGATATTGCCCGACGTTCGCCAAGTGCAATATTGTATTCGCGTGATCCCCGCTCATCAGCATGACCTTCAAGCACTACCCTGCGGCTACTATCAGATGCCAGCAATTCGCCGTGTGCACCAATCAACGGTATAAATTCACTACGAACTTCGCTGCGATCGTATTCAAAATATACGGTGCGCACATAATCCGGGCTACCGTCCTGGTCGATGGCAATACCATTAATTTTACCCAGGCTGCTCGCCCCGGAGGTGATAACGCTACTACCTGTATCACTCGATCCATCAACCGTTGTGCTACTGGTATCCTCTTTTGTTTCCTGGCCACTACATGCCGACAATAAAATGACAGTCATCATCGTGACAAAAATCTTCAGCGTATTACTCATAATTGATAATTCTCCTTTGTGACCAAATCTTCTTTCATTGTTTTATTGGTTGTAGGGCGACCAGGCGGGCTCACGAACGTCGCCATCTTTCGAGACCAGCCGGTGCTGACTCCTGCCATCCACTGACACCGCGGATAATACACCGGTATTTCCGCGTGCGGTAGCGTACAGCAAAATTCTACCGTTCGGGGCAAAACTCGGGGATTCATCCAGATTACCATCGGTTAAAATTTTCATTTGCTCCGTTCGTACCTCAAGCAAGGCAATACGGTAACGTTTATCGCGACCATGTACCATGGCAATATACTTTCCATCTGGTGAATAAACGCCACGAGCATTGTAGTCTCCCTCATACGTCACGCGCACAGGTTTGCCACCCAGCACGGGTACCTTGTACAGCTGTGGTTTACCACCTCGATCCGAAGTAAACAGAATATGGCTGCTATCAGGTGACCAGGCAGGCTCAGTATCAATGGCTACATTGGTCGTCAGTTGTGAAAAACGACGACTGCTAATGTCATAAATATAGATATCCGGATTAGCTTTATGTGACAGCGTCATTGCCATTCGACGCCCATCCGGCGACCATGCTGGTGCACCGTTAATTCCCTCGAATTGACTGATCAACTGGCGCTTGCCTGTCAGAACTTCCTGTCGGTAAAGTTGTGCGCGACGATTTTCAAATGAAACATAGGCAAGATGTTGCCCGTCTGATGACCATGCCGGCGACATGATGGGGTCCTTCGAACTGAGAATAGATTGTGCGTTATACCCATCGGCATCCGCCACATACAATTTAAAGGTAGGTTCTTTGCCACCGGAAGAGGTGATATAGGCTATACGCGTATTGAAGGCGCCTTTCTCACCCGTCAGTTTCTCGTAGATAACATCGCTAACCTGATGCGCCAGACGACGCATACTGTTTTTATGCACGGGATAACTAAATCCCGCTACCTGTTTCTCTCGCAATATATCAACTAGCTGCACCTGTACCAGGTACTGATCACGACTGGTTGACTGCACCTTACCGACAACAATGTGGTCAGAGCCCAGCAGACGCCAGTCCTTGAAGTTTACATCTATGCTTGATGAAGGCCGCGACAACATCTGGGTGCGTGGTAAGGTTGAAAAACGTCCGCTGCGCTTCAAATTAGATTCAATCACACCGGCCATATCTTCCGGTGGCAATTGACCAGCAGCACCCTGCCAAGCAAATGGCACCACTGCGATAGGTGCTGTACCTTCAGTACCTTCACTAATTTCGATCGTAATCCGGGCCAGCAAATTTTGACTGACCAGTAATAACAAGCAACCAATAATCGAGTAAATTCTGCTCATGTCTTATAAATTTCTCGGTATGAAATGAAAGTTAAATTCTCTAAATGTATCAAATAGCTTGCCTGCAGATGACAGCGAAACCGGTAGTGGTGACGCCCGATACACGGCATCCTCGGCGGCCCTGTCAAACGCTTTATCACCACTGGATTGTGTAATTTGTACCATTTGTACATCACCACTGGGCAACAGGCGTATCAGCATTCTACACTGCATTCCAGTTCTCGCAGTCGGTGGGATACGCCAGTTATTCTGAATATCAGCCTGAATCAGGCCTTTTATTTGCGCAATCCTTGATTCGTTCTCTTCATCTTCCAATGCCTGGGCAAATTGTTCTTCCCTTAATTTTTGCAATCGTTGCTTTTCCAAAGAATCCAGACGCCGTTGTTCCTCAGCAATACGTCTCTTCTCTGCTTCCGCCGCCTGCTTTTTCTTTAACGCTTCCTGCTTGCGCTTCTTCTCAGCAGCTGCTTTTTGCTCAGCCAGTTTTTTCTTTTTCAACGCGGCAGCCTCGGCTTTCTTCTTCGCCTCAGCCTCACGCTTTTTCTTTAATGCCAGTTCTTTCTTATGTTTAACTTCTGCTTCCTTTTTACGCTTTGCCTCTAGCTGCTTTTTCGCTTCCAGTTCCTTCAGACGTTTTTCTTCACGTTTGCGCTTCTTTTCCAGTTCGGCCAGGCGTTTCTTTTCTTTCTCAATTTTCTGTTGCTTACGTTTTTTCTCCTGCTCAACCCTGGCCAGTTCTTTCTCGATTAACTGTCGATCAACGGTTTTAGTTTGAATGGGGGATACCTTGGGTGCACCAGCTGGTTTTATATCCACCCACTCCATGTTCACAATCAGTATTCCCAACGCAATAACATGCACGACGATAGCCAGCGTAATGGCACGCGCATTATTAAAAGCCTTCCAAAAACCCCGCAACATCTAACTATCCGGCGTCTCCGTCATCAGAAATAATTTATCCTTGCCGACGGATTTCAAAATGGCAAAAAACTGGATCACATCACCGTATTTCGCATCCTTATCGCCGCCGAAATAAATAGGCTGATTCGGCTTACGATCCTGGAAAACCACCATTTGTGCCTTCAATGCTTCCAGAGAAATAGGTTCCTTGGGGCGTTCTCCTACCTGTGAATATAACTTGCCATCTTTATCAACATTGATCACCAGTATTTCATCGTTAGTGTCATGCTCTACCGGTACAGCATCAGCCTTGGGTAAGTCCACTTCAATACCTTGCTGTAACAATGGCGCAGTTACCATAAAGATAATCAGCAGCACCAACATGACATCGATGTACGGCACAACATTGATTTCCGCAATCGGGCGTTTACGAATATGGCGGTGGGGTCTCATAGATCAGTGTGATGCGTGACGTTGTAACAATGTTGAAAGCTCTTCCATAAAAGTATGGTATCGGTTGGTTAGCCGTTCAACGTCATTAGAAAAGCGGTTATAGGCAACCACTGCAGGAATAGCAGCAAATAACCCCATTGCCGTAGCGATTAATGCTTCAGCAATACCTGGCGCGACATTTGCCAACGTTGCTGTTTGCAGACCCGCCAGGGCGCGAAAGGAATTCATAATCCCCCAAACCGTGCCAAACAAGCCGATATATGGGCTGGTAGAACCCACGGTTGCCAGAAAAGATAAATGCGTTTCCAGTGAATCAATCTCGCGTGATACCGCAACTCGCATGGATCTTTCCGAACCCACCATGATCATTTCAGGCGGGTGACCCCGTTCCTTGAGCCGCATAAATTCCCCAAATCCGGCTTCGAATATTCCAGATAAACCGGTGGCCTTGAAACGTTGCTTATGGATCTTTTCATACAACTGATTCAGATCATCATCTTCCCAGAAACACCGTTCAAAAATGTTTGCCCGTTTGACGGATTCATTTAAGTCACCGCGTTTCTTGAAGATCATTGTCCATGACAACACCGACAGCACCAGCAATAACAACATCACTAGCTGTACCAGCAAACTGGCATTGGATAACAAATGTAATATAGATAAATCAGCCTGCATTAGTGTTTATCCCCGTCGTAATAGCGAGCTTATTAATAATTTTCTCTGGTATTGCCTTCGGCTTTAATTTTGACGCAGAGACGCAGGCAACCAGTGCCGTGAGCGTACATAACGCTTCATCTCCATGTTTATGGTTGATTTTCTGCTCAAACACCATACTGGCTTTTTTCAGTCGCTTAATCTCAGTGCTGACAACAACTTCTTCATTAAACCGAGCAGGCTTCAGGTACTCCACCTGGACTGAACGCACAGCGAAAATGGTATCGTCATTTTCCATCAGCGCATCCTGTTCGAATCCAATACTCCTGAGTGCCTCAGTACGTGCCCTTTCAAAATAATTCAGGTACTTCGAGTGATACACCACACCACCGGCATCGGTATCCTCGTAGTAGACGCGAATCGGCAATAAAAATTCCCCTCTAGCCGACATCTTTATCTATTCCGTTTAACTCTGGCTGCACCACCTCTACCCGGTTAGGCGCCTTTAGCCCCAGATATGACCATGCATGGCTGGCCGCCATCCGCCCACGCGGGGTGCGCATGAGAAAACCCTGCTGGATAAGGTAAGGCTCCGGCACATCTTCTATTGTACCGCGCTCCTCACCAATGGCCGCGGCCAGGCTCTCAACTCCAACCGGGCCACCATCAAATTTCTGCACAATGGTTTCAAGTAACTTACGGTCCATCATATCGAAACCGTTGGCATCCACTTCCAGCATGTTCAGTGCTGCATCTGCAACATCGGCCGAGATGCTGCCGTCAGATTTGACCTGTGCATAATCACGTACACGGCGTAGTAAACGATTGGCAATACGCGGCGTGCCACGTGAGCGTTTGGCAATTTCCATGGCACCAGCATGTTCGATGGATAGATCCAGGATCCTGCCAGAGCGTTCGACAATGGCTGTCAGGTCCTTGATGCCATAAAACTCAAGGCGTTGCACGATACCAAAACGATCCCGCAATGGTGAGGTTAATAATCCTGCTCGAGTAGTCGCGCCAACCAGTGTAAAAGACGGAATATCGAGTTTAATCGATCTTGCTGCTGGCCCTTCACCAATCATGATATCCAGCTGGTAGTCTTCCATTGCCGGATACAGGACTTCTTCCACTACCGGGCTAAGGCGATGAATTTCGTCAATAAACAGCACATCATTGGGCTCCAGATTGGTTAACAATGCAGCCAGATCCCCTGCTCTTTCCAGCACCGGCCCGGAAGTCTGACGCATATTCACACCCATTTCATTGGCGATAATATGCGCCAAGGTAGTTTTACCCAGTCCTGGCGGGCCAAATATCAATACATGATCCAGCGCCTCTTCGCGCTGGCGAGCTGCCTGGATAAAGATCTCCATCTGTTCAGACACCGCAGGTTGACCCGCGTATTCATCCAGTCGTTTAGGCCGAATGGCACGGTCTATGGCATCTTCATCAGATGATTTGTTATCAGCGCTGATCAGGCGATCACTCATATTGATGTTGAATCATATACATAATAATGGAAACGCAGTTTACCGACTTAACATGGCAAATCCATGGCTAAATATTGCGAAATATGGTCAGTACGCTATCAAGGTGATGATTATCGGATAATTACCCTTAATCATTGTAAAAGTTATGTAATTATTTAGCGGCAGCCTTTAGCGCCTCACGAATCAATTCCTCGCTTTGCATACCATCGCGGGAAACATTCTTCACCATGCGCTCGGCATCTGAACGTTTGTAACCCAGCGCCACCAGGGCACTGATGGCATCACTAACCGGGGGATTGCCTGTAGCCGCGATAGTGCCACCGGATATCACGTCACTTACCTCACCCAGACGATCCTGCATTTCAACCACCAATCGTTCTGCCGTTTTCTTACCGATGCCTGGCAAACGAGTCAGTGCAGCGGCATCGCGATTCTGTACGCATAGGGCAAAGTCAGCCGAGGAAATGCCCGACAATATTGTCAATGCCATCTTGGGGCCCACCCCATTGACCTTAATGAGGTGTCGAAACATTGACCGCTCACCCTCGGAGGCGAAACCAAACAAGATATGCGCATCATCGCGAATGGTAAGGTGTGTCAGGATAGTAACCATTTCACCTGGCTCTGGGAGCTCATAAAACGTCGACATGGGTGCTTCAACTTCATAGCCCACACCCGATACATCAATTAACAAGGCAGGTGGTTGCTTCAGTATTAACTTACCGTACAAACGAGCAATCATCGGCGTTTCCTTTTATATGCGGTGGGGCGAGCTGACTCTGCAATACGACCTAATGTGCCACCGATGTGCCCATGGGACAAGGCAACAGCCAACGCATCCGCCTCATCTGCCTGTAATTCCGTCTGAATATTCAACAGCAGTTTTACCATATGCTGCACCTGCTCCTTGGTCGCACTACCCTTGCCCACAACCGCCTGCTTGATGTGACGGGGCGTATATTCAGATACTGGCTTGTCCAGCATTACGGCCGCTGAAATCGCAGCGCCGCGTGCCTGTCCCAATTTCAATGCTGAGTCTGCATTACGGTTCATGAAAACTTTTTCGATCGCTACAACGTCTGGATGATATTTACGAATAACCGCCGTAATACCTTCAAAGATCAGTTTTAAACGCTCGGGCAGGGTTTCCGCCTTCACGCGCAATGGACCGCTGGCAACATGGGCATTATGTGTACCATCCGAGTCAATAATGCCGAACCCGGTAACTATAGAACCGGGGTCAATACCGAGTATTCGTACCTTGTGTTGTTTATCCGGCAAATACTATCTCGAGGGGTATTAACCCAGTGCCTCTAGTACTTCATCTGGTATGTCGGCATTTGAGTAAACCTCGGCAACATCATCCAGATCTTCCAGGGCATCGATCATGCGCATAATTTTTTCACCCGTTTCAACGTCAACCGTCGTCAGATTCTCTGCGCGCATGGTGACTTCCGATGCATCAGGCGTCCTATCCGCAGCTTTCATGGCATCAAGAACTGACACATAGTCATCCGGTGAGGTCAATACATCTATTGACCCGTCCTCATTGCTGACCACATCTTCTGCGCCCGCTTCCAGGGCCGCCTCCATGATGGCATCCTCATCTGTTCCCGGACCATAACTCAGGATACCAACCTTGTTAAACATGTAAGCGACTGAGCCATCGGTACCCAGATTGCCACCGGCCTTGGTAAAGGCATGACGCACCTCGGCAACCGTGCGATTACGATTATCTGTCAGGCAATCTGCCATCACGGCAATACCACCGGGCCCATAACCCTCGTAACGTACCGCCTCGTAGTTGGCGCCCTCGGTTTCTCCAGCGCCACGTTTACAGGCCTTCTCGATGGTATCTTTCGGCATGTTGGCCGCCAGACCTTTGTCCACCGCTAAACGAAGACGTGGATAAGCGCTGGGGTCTGAGGTCTGCCCCTCTTTCGCCGCTACCGTGATCTCACGGATCAACTTGGTCCACAACTTACCCCGCTTTTTATCGGTAGCCGCCTTTTTGTGCTTGATATTGGCCCATTTACTATGTCCAGCCATTTTTCCATTCCTACAAATTGCTAATGCGGCGGGATTTTACAGAACTCTAGCCCGTAAATCTTGTCATCTGGTGAGGTTTACGGGCTGACTTTATGCGCTATGATTTGGGCGAGAATGATTACGCTCACCAAAACCCTGAGTGCATGGCAAACAGATGCTTTCAGCACCACGCTAAAGGACGAACTGGAATCAACCAGTATCACGCTGCTGCCATTGCAGGCCGGGCTCCAGCATGGCAGCCATGTCGCTGAAGGTGAAGGTTTCAAAGTAATGGTCATTAACGCTGAGGATGACGACAGACAAATCCTGCCTAAGGTCGGGATTTTTTATGCCAGCGTCATTGCCGGGTGCTCCTGTACCGATGACCCAACACCACTGGACACCTGTAATGAATATTGTGAGTTAACATTAGCCATCGATAAATCAACAGCAGAAACAGTTTTTAACTTGATAAGCAACTAACATCCAGAACTCGGTTATTCATAGGCCGGTTGCCCTGTTATAGTTGTATGAAACCTGATTTCCAGCAACATAAAGGAGCAAAACAAATGTCAGACGATAAACAGGAAGTTGTGGATCGCCGCTCAGAAGATAGCAAACGCCGCTCTGAAACTAAGCGTCGTCAACTAGATGAACCCATTCCTGCTGGCTCTGACAAACGTTACGATGAAAGTAGAAGGTCTGACTTCGACAGGCGTCATCAGTATGAAGAATAACTATCCGCTTACCGGGCAATTCGGTTCACCATATTTAACACCCTAATACCAGAGAGAATTAAATGAAGCCCTTCAATGAGCGCACCAGAGTTATTGCTACTTTACCATTGTCCAGGCTGCTATAGTTTCATACATATTGCTTTTTAGGGCTGTCCATCATGTCTGAGGAAAAACGTAAAAATAATGACGATCGGCGCGACAACACCAATCGTCGTCAAATCAAGGAACACATTCCTAAAGAATTCGACAGGCGCGAAGCAGAAAGAAGGTCAGGATCTGACCGGCGAAATCAGGATAAGTAGTAAACTAAACGTATCCTGATTTAAGACTCAGCCTGCTCGGCATCAATCTCGGCTTGCGTCTTGCGACGGCGTAAACCCAGATCACGCAGCTGATTGTCTCCCACACCCGATGGTGCCTGCGTCAATGGACAACTGGCCGTCTGGGTTTTAGGGAACGCCATGACATCACGAATCGAATCAGCACCGGCCATCAACATCACTAACCTGTCAATTCCAAAGGCAATACCACCGTGGGGTGGACAACCATACTTCAGTGCATCCAACAGAAAGCCAAATTTATCTCTGGCTTCATCTTCCTCAATACCGAGTAGTCTAAAAACGGTTTCCTGAATATCGGTTTTATGGATACGAATAGAACCACCACCAATCTCATTACCATTGAGCACAATATCGTAAGCGCGTGACAATATCGTGCTGGCATTTTCTTTCAATTCGTCAGGTGACTCCGTAGAAGGCGCCGTAAACGGATGGTGCAATGCCGTATGCCGATTTTCTTTTTCATCCCATTCGAACATTGGGAAATCAATAACCCATACTGGTCGCCATCCACCCTCAGACAGTCCCAGGTCATGGCCAATTTTAACCCGTAAGGCCGCCATGGATTCATTAACAATATGGGCATTACCTGCACCAAAGAAAATCAGGTCGCCATCCTCAACCTCGGTACGGTCAATTAACTGTGCAATGACGTCATCTGGTAAAAATTTTAGTATCGGAGACTGCAAACCATCCCGACCTTCGGCCACTGCATTGACCTTGATATACGCCAGACCCTTGGCACCGTAGCGACCAACATAATCGGTATAGCCATCGATTTGTTTGCGAGTAAGATCATTCCCTTTCGGCACCCGCAATGCAACGATACGACCCTTGGGATCCTTGGCAGGTCCTGAAAACACCTTGAATTCAACATCCTTCATGATGTCCGCCAGGTCCACCAGTTGCAACGGAATACGCAGGTCAGGACGATCCACACCATATTTCTCAATAGCTTCTGCATACGTCATACGTGGAAAAGGATTAGGCAGTTCAACACCCTGTACTTCCTTGAACAATTGATGAATCATTTCCTCCATCAAATGCATGATCTCCTCTTCATTGAGGAATGAAGTCTCTACATCCAACTGCGTAAATTCTGGCTGACGATCCGCTCTCAGATCTTCGTCTCTAAAACAACGGGCGATCTGATAATACCGGTCGAAGCCGGACATCATCAGCAATTGTTTGAACAACTGTGGTGACTGCGGCAATGCAAACACGTCTCCCGGGTGGGTTCGACTGGGCACCAGGTAATCACGTGCGCCTTCTGGTGTGGCTTTGGTCAGAATGGGGGTTTCCATATCCATGAAACCATGGTGATCAAGGTAATTTCTCAGATGACGTATAACCTTCGAACGTAACATCATGCGTTGTTGCATCACCGGGCGACGTAAATCCACGTAACGGTGCTTCAAACGAATTTCTTCGTGAATGTCCGCGTCGTCCAGCATAAAAGGTGGAGTTTCTGCGGCATTCAGGATTTCCAGCTCTTTACACAATACTTCAATCTGACCACTGGCCAGGTTTTCATTGGTCGTGCCTTCTGGACGATGTCTTACTCGTCCTTTGATCTTTAGAACAAACTCATTTCGAACACGTTCAGCATTGGCAAAAGCTTCCTCAGTATCCGGATCTACAACAACCTGAAGTAAACCTTCACGATCTCTTAAATCAATAAAGATAACACCGCCATGATCCCGACGACGATGAGACCAGCCGACAACCTCGACAGTTTCATCAATTAGAGATTCGTTTACTTCACCGCAATAATGAGTACGCATTCAATCGTTCCGTTAAAATTTTTGTAGGTAAACGCAAACGGACGGGGAAAACCCCGTCCGCTTACATCAGAAAATAGATTGTAGGGCTTTATTCTGCCGCAGGGCAACAACCACCCGTACCACAGCTACCCCCTGCAGAAGATCCGCTGCTACTACCAGATTTAAAATCAGTCTCATACCAGCCAGTTCCCTTCAGGCGAAAGCCAGCCGCGGAAACCAGCTTCTTCAACGAATCAGTATCGCACTCAGGACAATCCTTCAATGGGTCGTCGCTCATCTTCTGAATCGCTTCCAACTTATGGCCGCAATCCGTACACTCATATTCATAAATCGGCATGGAAAAAACCCTCGTAAATAATTGACGGTGCGCGGTGCCGCACACCCACTTCATTAGTATTCTATAATACTCCCCAGTTCACAGCAAAGACACAATATCCCAAAGGTTTTACACAACGTAGGTTATGAATACTCAGTCCAATAAACGTACTGTACTGATTACCGGATGCTCAAGCGGCATCGGTCTATGTGTTGCTGACGGGCTAAAACAACGTGGCTACCGAGTATTTGCTACTGCAAGGCATGCAGATGATGTTGAAATGCTGACAAATCAAGGCCATGAGGCACTACAACTGGACCTTGATGACAGTGACTCCATCAAACTGGCTGTCACTGAAGTGCTTAATCGAACCGACAACCAGCTGTATGCATTATTCAATAATGGCGCCTACAGCCAGCCGGGCGCTGTAGAAGACCTGGGAAGAGAAGCTTTGCGCAAACAATTTGAAACCAACGTATTTGGCTGGCATGAGCTCACCAACCTGGTTCTACCAATCATGCGTCAACAGGGCTATGGGCGCATTATTCAAAACAGTTCTGTACTTGGGTTTGTCGCTCTGAAATACCGGGGAGCCTATAACGCCAGTAAATATGCTATTGAAGGCCTGACCGACACACTACGCCTCGAGTTCAGGGACACCGACATCCATTTTACCCTGGTCGTACCGGGCCCGATCGAAAGCCGGTTTCGTGCCAATGCTCTTAAGGCCTTTAAGGCAAATATTAATACCGACTCAAGCGTGCACAAGGATACTTATCAGGCATTAGTCAAAAAGCTGGAAACTGAGGGACCGGTAGTACCCTTCACGCTCAAGGCAGACGCTGTTTTGACTAAAGTACTGCATGCTCTGGAAGCAAAAAGACCAAAACCGCGCTACTACGTTACCTTTCCAACCTACCTGTTTGCTTACCTGAAGCGCCTCTTACCAATTCGGGCAATGGATAGCATTCTTAATAAGGTATAAGATCAGGCATCTTCAGAATTAGATGTTTCCAATGAAAGTTATCCTAGCCAATCCCCGTGGATTTTGTGCCGGCGTTGATCGAGCCACCGAAATCGTCGAAAAGGCACTGGAGAGCTTTGGCTCGCCCATCTACGTCCGTCACGAAGTTGTGCACAATAAATATGTCGTTGATGAACTTCGCGGCAAAGGCGCGATTTTTGTTGAAGAAATTGAAGAAATACCAGAGGGTTCTACCGCCATTTTCAGCGCCCACGGCGTTGCACAGCAAGTTAGAGCCGATGCTAAAAAACGTAATTTAAAGGTCTTTGATGCAACCTGCCCCCTGGTTACCAAGGTTCACATGGAAGTCGCGCGCCATTCTGATGCCGGGCAAGAAGTGATTTTAATTGGACATGCCGGTCATCCTGAGGTGGAAGGCACATTAGGCCAATACGAAAATACAGATGCCGGTATTTACCTGGTAGGAGATGTCGAGGAAGTTGAGCAGTTAGATGTGAAACATCCCGAAAATCTGTTCTATGTTACCCAGACTACCCTTTCCATGGATGACACACAGTCAATCGTTGAAGCCTTGAGGACAAAGTTCCCGGAAATCCAGGGGCCAAAAAAAGATGATATTTGTTATGCCACACAAAATCGCCAAAATGCGGTGAATGACCTGGTAGAAAACTGTGATCTCATATTAGTTGTTGGTTCTGCAAATAGTTCCAACTCCAACCGCTTGAGAGAAATTGCAGCGAAACGAAATATCGATGCCTACCTGATTGACGGCGCTGAATGGCTTAAAGAAGAATGGCTAACCAACAAGAAATCTATTGGCGTTACTGCTGGCGCATCTGCACCGGAAATTCTGGTTCAACAGGTAATCAATAAATTAGCCGATCTGGGCTACAACCTTGCAGAAGAGTCCAAAGGAATATCAGAAAATATTGTCTTTAATATTCCACAGGAACTGCGCGCCCCGTAAACTCGGCAGGCCCCTGGATGCAGAACGATATACTCATCGTTGGTGCTGGTGTCGCCGGACTACTCACTGCTATTGAACTGTCTCATGCTGGCATTAAATCCAGCTTATTCGACACCGGTCACGTAGGAAAAGAATCCTCATGGGCAGGTGGTGGTATCCTTTCTCCGATATATCCATGGTTATACCCTGACGC
>Ga0126335_1000378_pt1 | contig 21197 bp, 14 predicted proteins | sample OlaspJWI45metaG_FD_108409 | JGI IMG/M metagenome (GOLD analysis project Ga0126335, IMG submission 108409) | Marine gutless worms symbiont microbial communities from Oahu, Hawaii - Olavius sp. 1 OAHU.JWI-45 metaG | ecosystem: Host-associated > Annelida > Digestive system > Unclassified | place... | reverse complement strand
AAAGTTACTATAGATAAGGGAATCGCAATGTTCAGAAATGTCCATCATGCTGCAACACGATCATAGCTGCACAAAGTTATCAGATATCAGTGCCAGTGATAAATGTAGGCCTACGTATAGGACTTTTATCTGTAAAGTCTAAAGACCCAGGTTCCTTGGGTAAAGACAGCCTAGTTCACTGGAGAAAAAGACTTCGCGTAACTGTCATGCACAAAACAGAGACGATTCAGCCGATGTGGTGCGACTGATGAACGCCTTGAATTCTTCACAAGTCCAGCGACTGAAAACATACTCTCCACCGGTACTAAGGAAGCTCTTGGTGTGAGAGAAAAATTGGCCAAAGCACTTAATTTCGGGTAAACTTCACAATGACGTTTCCAATAAAAAAGGGCCGATAATTTCTATTCTTGCGTAAGAACTGTGGGTGCTAGATAAGCGGCGATCTCCTTTAAGACATTGTGAACGTCGTCATTCCCACTGGAATCCACGGGTTCGTCTTCCGGCTCAGAGTCGAGGTTTTCAAGCAATCTTAGCTTCTTGTTCAGAGGCTGTGAGAGTTCATGCTGACTCACGTCGGCTCCTGCTGACGACGTCGACGGGGTCTGTGCCTCAGACATTGCATTTGTATGCACACCGACTCACCGACAAATAATGTACGCAACAAATGACGTCACTCACACAACACACAGGTCTAAGTAAGTAAGTAAGTTAACAAGTAATTCGGCCACCTGGGCATCGCCGTCCGCCGAATACAGTAGTAAAGTTGGACAGAAAAAATAACTCCAATTGATTCTATGGTATTGGTTGCCTTTTCTTTGTCATTCTGCAGTGCAATTACTATCGTCTAGTCAAAATTTGAATCGGACATTTTTGCTGCTCGACTCGGCTCACGACATTTTCTGGCTCAGACAAAATCCGGCTCGGCTCGGACATTTTCCGGCTCGGTTTTTGCGGCTCCAGCTTCGGCTCACAGGTCTAAGCAAGTAGACAACCACAGCTGCAATAACCTTTCAGCCCCTAGCCTGCACTGCACTGTCTGCACATGTATGCTGATTTTAATTTCCTAATCCAGCTGCGGGTAGAAAACAAAGTCGGCATGAACATGCACACTGAACCCTTAGCCTCTCAGTTATGATTATGTTATGCTACCTAAACTTTGCAAGACAACACAGGTGGTTCATGCTATGCACAATTTCCCACATCATTGTCTCCTCCTTCTTCTTCTTCTTCCGGATTGTCACACTGATATATGCATTCTACAGCGGTCTGACTAAAATATGCCAGGACGCCGGGACAGTTAACTGCTGCACTAAGAGGGCTGTACTGAGACTGTCGTCCGTCGACCGGCGGGCAGCAGACATCCAGGCAAGCTTACGTAATAACCCAGTAGCGGGTATAAAAACGCCGGGATGCTGTTGCCTGACCTCACTTACCTATTACGGGCTTTCTCAGTGTAGTCTATTTAACTTAGCATTTTTGTATTGCATTGTATAATGTAATTAGTGTTAAGTTTTTTGTGTGGACCGTTTGTAATCTGCTGACAAGTATATCTTGCAAGTGAAGATGAAGTTTTGAGTTGTTGGATGTTTAATCATACAACTTCCTTTCAATGCATATTAGCATTTCAGTGCAAAGGGCACATAAATAAATTTCGATGTTACAACGGAGGCTGACTTAAGCTTTTCTATTGCGCCAGCACTGGTTGCAGCAGCATCCTAGTGTCCTAACTTCTGTCACGGCGTCTCTGGAGCTACAGAGCGTCTCGGTCTCACTTAGTACAGAGCTCGGTTCTCTTAGTACGGCAATTAACTATCCCGGCATATTTCAGTCAGACCCTTCTACAGCGCATTCCTTTGTAAAACAACATTCATCATATCGCATTAAGGACTCACGCGCGTTTTGTACTCCTCCAGATTCTTCTCGACGGCGGCGCGTTGACTGCGCATGTGCGAGAAGTCTCGGGAGAGCCGATCGACTCTATCCTGCAACATGCTGTTGTTGACGGTCGTCGTCCAGCAATAGTACGTGACAGCTGCGACAGACACCAGCAACGCCAGGAAGACGAGTCGGCAGAGGCGGGACGCAGATGAATGTGTCGACGACGACGTTATAAACCCAGCTTTCGCACCGTTGTGCGCCATGTTTCTAACTGCCAACTTCCTTACCAACTCACCACTGCCAACAACAGCATAAACAACTGGGCGTGGCACCGCAAAGAATATTGAATACTGTAAAAAAATCAAGCAGACTTTTTACCGCATACAGAAATGTAAACCAGGGACGCTTCGTTTCGACTGTGTATATACATTGCTGCTCCAGTCAGTGACCTCCTCTACGCTGATGACTGTGCGCTGACGGCACACACGCTTTGGCCTGACGATCAGTCTCAAGAAGACGGAAGTTCTGTTGCAACCAGTGAATCGTCTTACATCGACACCTCCAGTGGTCATGGCTGGGGATACTGCACTCCCAGTAGTGCAGAGGTACTGTTACCTGGGTAGCATGCTATCATCTGACGCCAACATTGACTAGGATATATAATAATAATAATGATAATAATGTCTTTATTACAATTGCAGAAAGACCGCTGCAAAGTACAATCAGCAATAATCCTAACATCTGCCACGCAGGACAGTACATTATAATAGAACACACAAAGGATCATATGTTATATACGCAACACAACACATGCAGTTCAGCACGGTAATATAATCAGCCATACAGCGGCGCTAGGTTTACTCAATGCTGTAAATTAACAGCATAACCTGCTGTTAACTTCCCGGTTTTACACCGGTACTCATTTTGCCTATCCCGGAGGAATGACCACGCTGAGTTGGCCTGGGTGGCTGATTAAATACCGAGAGGGTGCGAACGCGATTCGAACTCGTGAACGTGACCCATCCCAGTACTAACCGGGTCCGACGTAGGATAACCACGTTGATCGAGACCAACGCGCTACCGCTACACCAAACCACCACCATATGAGCTCACGCATCGCTAAAGCCAGCTACTTTTTTGGCAGGCTCGCCAGACGCCTCTGGGATGATCATCGCATCTGACTGAATACGAAAGTGACAGTCTACAAGGCAGCTGTTTGGATCAGAAACATGGGTATTGTACCATCGTCATGTGCGAAAGTTAGAGCAGTTTCACATGCGCAGCCTACGGCGGATTGCACACGTTCGATGGCAAGACAAGGGGCCCAACACCGAGGTGCTTCAAATCGGTAATGTATCCGGCATCGAGACACTCCAGATTGCAGTTCAGTTCCGCTGGACTGGTCACGTGATACGAATGAGCATCGACAGACTGCCAAAGATCATCTTCTACAGTGAGCTGAAAGATGGTGCACGATCTCGTGGCGGCCAGAGAAAGAGGTATGAGCTCACGCATCGCCAAAGCTCACGCTGGAGGCCAACCTTAAACGATGCAGTATTGTGCCAGCGGACGTCGAAACACTGGTAATGGAGCGGTCTAAGTGGCGATCATTATGCAAGACTTCCATCCGACAATTTGAGTCAGAACCGCATTCGAGCTCTGGAAGCCAAAAGAGAACAGCGGAAGACAGCAACTATCTGGAGTGCCGCATGCTACCCATGCCAAATCTGATGTGGACAAACATCTGCGTCGAGAATTGGGCTGTACTCCCACTTTCGAACGCATCAACACTGACTACGATCCGGGATCTGTCGTGTCGACGGCCCAGTCCAGTCCAGTCCACCGTATGTTGACTGAAGTCATTGAACGATCGTTTGACGTCGGATATCGGACTGACACACCCGCCGTCACAACGTCACATGGCAGTAGATGCGAAATCCTGACAAGCCGCGGTACCTAGCCTATATAATAGGTGACTGGGCGCGAGCAAGGCTGCAATGCAAAGTACCGGTAGTAGTATCGTTGAGGCCTGTGGATAGACATGTTATAACCTCTACAGCGGTAGCCACACCAATAAGTGACAATTAAAGCCAACAAGTGACATTATGCCATGCGGTGCAACGAAAGAAATTTGCCACTACAACAAAGACAGATCAGGACAGAAAAAACTGAGATTGGACTGTTTTAGCAACATTGCCAACTATGCTTGCCTTTATGCTACAAGTACGTGCAAATCGTGCATACAATAGGCTTACATACGTTTATACAAACATACATACACATTTGTTTTATTTTAGACCAAGCAAGTGACAACTCGGAAAATAGACAGACAGATAGAGACTAGAATTAAACAGTGTCCGAGGGGAGCACAAACTTGCGCGCTACCGCGGTTTTGCGACCGTGACCTTGGGATTAACCCAATGACCTTAAAACTCGAAGGTGGTCTAGACATTCAAAGATGTAGGCCTACTCTCACACTGAAAATGAAGCTGCTAGCTCAATGCATTCAAAACTTAGAGCTTGAATTTTAAAAAATCCGCTGCCGTGACCTTGACCTTGGACCCATGATCTTGAAACTGAACCGTGACCTAAATATTCTGAAATGTATCTCCGTACCTAAAATGAAGTTGCTAGGCAAAGGCATTCGAAAGGTACAGCCTGAATTAGAAAAATACGAAAATAGCTCTCAAAGTCAAAGGTTAAGGTCAAATATTACCAACTTCGACCACTTCTAGTGTTCACCATGGGCATATTCCTACCAAGTCACATCAATTTCTGATTAGTAGTTTACGAGATTTTGTGCGGACAGACAGACAGACGCACAGACACACACACAGACAGACGCCGCCAAAAACAATACCCGCTTGCAGCATGCGCGCAGGTAAAGACAACGTACTGAAGCAGGCTGCAGCTAGCGACAACATAGGCATATCACTGAAGTTATCGAAATTCCCAACTTAGTTATTATTACCAGAATTATTTATAAACACCGCTGAGCCGCACATAGAACGTCGACAGGAAGTGGTATATGGAGCTGGGCGACCACACCGCGAGTTGCAGTGTGCATAATCATCAGCGGCGACCGGCGATGAAGTCTGCCTCAGTGATAATGGAAAACGACTCGAAACCGAAGCCAGTCATCAGCGACTGCCAGAGAGTGTGCGTGCGTGTGTGAGGCTGCTTTGTGCGCAGTCCGGCAGTCACCGCCGTCAGCAGGAAATTGCCGACCGCGTCGATTGTAATTGCTCGGAAATTAAAAGTCCGCAAGTCGTTAAGACGTCGCACAGCCGGACTGCTTGCGATCGTCTTACCAGCCACTTACCACTACACCGGACGACGTTTCGTGCGCTTGCACGAACAGGCACGTGGATGGACAATGACGTCCAAGATAATAATGCTCTTTTGTGGTACTGGTTACCGACTCAGATACTAATTGAATGCAAGCTACACAACTGTATGTGCTTTCGCGTGACGATTGATCGCGCGTTAAAAATGCATTGTGAATTTTATTCAGTTCTACTGTAATTTGCACCAAACACATCATACACATGGTTCGTGCTGTTATCACCTCCTTTGCATGCTTCTGTTCTAGCTGACGTTGCTTAGGGTTTCTTCTTTTGCATTCTGCATGTATGTCGTTCTTATTGGTTTAGATCTGGGGACGTAGATTTTTCAATGAATCATTCAGAATTGTCATCGTTTCGCCACTGCTGAGCATTGGAAGTGGTGGTTTCTTGCCGTTCTTGCGTTTACATTAAGCACAAGATATCGTTGAGAGATGGGCGTGTTGGGTAGGCCTATTGTTGTTACGATTAGCTGAACCTGCTGTTTCATTTTCTCTTCGTGGAGTTCGTGGTGTGTCGTCTTGCCGTGATTTGGGTGTTACTGTCACTAGTGATTTGTCACCCTGGATGCATATACATAATATTGTATTTAAAACTCATCAACGTTCTAATGCTATACACCGTTGCTTTTTGTCTAGAAATATTCGTCTTATGACCCTTGCTTTTTTGTCTATGTCCGTCCGCTTGTTGAACATAACTATACGGTTTGGTCACCTCACTTAAAGCATGATATATACTCTATCAAGAGTGTTCAGTGAAGGTTCACAAAATGCTTTCCCGGCTATACGCACAGTAAGGGGCTTGGATTACTTAGTTCACCTAGATTAGAACTTCGCCGTTTATACTCTGGTCTTATTTGGGCTTACAAGATTATCTTTGGTTATGTTGGCACTGTATCTTGGACATCAGTATAACTAGCAATATTCCTTGCTGAGAGACAGCTGTCGGCAAGCTCAGATGACTTTCACGTCACATAATAAAATCAACTGTCCTAAATATTTGTAAAGTAAAAAATCCTGAATACAGCAATAGCTCTGCATGATGTTAAGAATGGCAGTCAAAGTCGCGAAAAGTCAAAATACAATCTAAAAGTTCGAACTTGTGTTATTCGGACGGAGGCATTCTCCCGGGGTGGCCGTCAGTAGAGCGTCGTCAGTAGAGCGCGCGTCTGTAGAGCGCAGGGTCAGTACAGCGCCGGTCAGTAGAGCGCCACAATTAATTATCACTAATTATCGCGGTTAAAAAGCAAAAAGACACTAATTTATAATTCTGTTTAACTACATACATCTTACATACATCTACGTAAAATCTACTGTTCAGTGGCAGCATTACATGATGTTTTGGTGTACTGATTGATCTAGCTTCTAAAAGAAAATCAGTTCACAGTGTAGCTATATGAATACGAAATTCACAGGCCAATTATTTTACTGATTGCATTGGGAACCGGTCAACTAAATTTCTGGGTGCCGACCTGTCCCACCCTCCATAGTCCATACTCCGAGATGTCGGTCGTCGCTGCTGCTGAGTCTGCGGTGATGCAGTGATGCTATAAGCTTATTCATCGAGTCATCGCACGCAGCAAGCGAGCAGCAGTCAAGACAGCTACAACGCTGGCTGCAAGTGGCACACGGGCAGACATGTGATGCGGATAAACTCTGCATCAGTAGCAGCATCATTATCAGTGTATACGTCGTCTTGTCGCCTCGCAGACCAAACGACTTATCACGTTACTTGTCAGCAGTCGAGCAGCATCGCATTCGCATCTTGAAGGTACTGTATGACGCAGATATTTCGAATATTACATGATTGCAATCTCGTTTATACTTTACAGCAGAATACCAAGTATAATAAGTGGTTACAGAAATGTAGTAACTGCCACATCGAGGTGGCGCCATCTGGCGAATAAGTAAGAACAGTCGCCTGCGTGACAGTCTGTCTGACTGACAGATGCCACACGAGATCATCGATCGCAATAGTCCGCAGCTCATGCATTCGATGCGGCCTAAAAAGCAAAAATAAGAGAAAAGCTTGAAACTACTCGCAGGATTTTTTAAATTTATTTTTAAAGCAAACGAATGGTTATAAATTTGTAGGTATATACTAACTGCAGTGTTGTCCGCATGCTGTACTATGAAATTTAGGCCTACGTGTACAAAGTAAAGGTTAATTCAGGTGCTCTGAGTTACCAATATTTGCGTCTTGAAGTTGGCTACTAACATTCTGTTGTTATAATTCCATTCCTCATTCAGTTTGTTTAATTATCAAACAGTGCAAATAACGTTTTTAATGAATAAGACAGCCACATTCTGCAACGTTGTATGTCGAACTTTGCCGTCGACGTGTCGTCGGTGGTCGATACTCGATATTGTGACGACCGCGATAAATCAGCACGATTCGTAATGTAGGCTAAAGGCAAAACATTATTATCTAAAGTGCTTGAGCATTGCATTCTCACTAAATTTAAAGTTTTTCTTTCTACGGCTGACAACCAGTTTAGTTTTTAAAAAGGTATTGGTTGTAAATTTGCCATTCGTTGCGTTCGTGGCATCGTGGATATTAGAAAACTGGCTGTCCTGTCGTTTTTCCAGTGTTAAGTGGTTCTGCTATGTTTTGCGTAGACTTTGGCGTTCGTTGGGGCTCAGTCTTAACCAATTTCTTATTTGCATTCTATCTCTGCGACTTTGCTCGCTCATGGTCTACAATGAATGCCACTTTTTATACTATATGATGACGATATACTGTTAATTGCTCCCTCTGTCTGTGAATTGGAAAAACTACTTAGAAGATGTGAAGAAGAGTTGTACTCGGTGGATATGTCGATTAATTTCAATAAATGTAGCTGTATTCGTTTCGGTTTTAGATGCAATATCGTTTGTGAAAACACTGTATCATCTATTGGTGTCGCCATTCCGTGGAGTAAAGAACTCAGATATCTAAATGTAACTTAGATCTTGCCAAGAAATTCTTCTACCGAACAGCTAACGCTATCTGTGGCAAAATTGGCCGCATCGCTTCAGAAGAAGTCATCTTACAGTTAATTAAAAGTAAATGCATCTCTGTCTTACTATATGGTGTATGGCCTTGAGGCTTGCCGCCTTGCGAAAGCGCAACTGCATTCGTTAGATTTTGTGGTAAATCGCTTTTAATGAAACTGTTCGTAACTAATAATATGGAAACTGTCAAGTGTTGTTAGTATTATTTAGGCTTCGATCTATTAAGTGTCACGTTTGCGAAACGTACTGTTAGTTTTGAACAAAAGTTTAATAGAGATAACGGTTTATAGGCCTATCTGTAATTTTGATAGATACATGCTTGGTACTGTTGCAATTGTCTTTGGCCTATTAGTTAAGTACATTGTACATTGTATATCTATGCGTTTATATTGCTTTATTCATAACTGTTTATTGCTACCGTTTGCGGTGAATAAAAATGGATGTAAAAGTTTCAAGTCTTGAGATACTCCAATATTTCTTCGTTTAAATGCATTTAATGCTCACTGTACTCAGCGCTGTTCAACTAAAGACGTCACTGTCTCGTCTATATATCGCATGATTTCTGGCGCATATTCAAGCTGCTTTGTCTGTGTGTAGGCCTACTGTAAATTTCTAAGCTTGTATCCGAGTTTACGTGTAACGTTAACTACAACTAAATGCGTAATTTCGACTTTCACGGCTCGTTGTGTGCGAAGTTTTCGCTTGAACGACTGATCCGGCGGTAAGGGTGGCGGCGCGACCGACACAGGCCCATAGCTCTGTAGAGCTGATATTTGTTGTCGCTCAGGGAAATTAGATCGGTTTTTCTCCGACACGCCAGAATGCTGTTACGTTGCGTTACTTTAGCCGGAGTCGTCGGTAGGGCTGCGGCGGGCTGGTGGGCCTCAGTCGTTCATTTGTACCGCGATTGAGACGGCGTGTTGCGCATACAGCCACGAGTCTCGCGTCGTCGCCGAAATTAAGTTGGCGGCATCGGTCATCGGGCCCACAGGCGCGTTAACCCTCTCTGCGGGTGCGAGTGTATTCACTATCAGAGGTCGATCACGTGATCATCTTGGTTCTGCGTGATCATTCTCTTTCTCAAGCTAAACAGTTAACTTCCTTTCGATAGTCTGAAGTTTAAGTCTGCTTGCAATCAATGAAATTGTGTTGAAGCCTGAGGTGATCACTGGTCATGGGCCTACTACACAGGTTAATGAACATTGCAGTATAACGATTACGCGCGTATAAAATATACTATCGGCGAACTTGATTCATCCGTCACGTTGTGGCCTGTTGTCAAGAGCTACTGCTACGTGCTGCGTAATAATTAGGGTTGTACCGGATTTGCTTTTACTAAATCCGGCCGGAACCGGATTTGTAATTTTGTCAAACTATTACAAGGAAAGAACTGTGAAACATTGACTAGCGCGCTCAGAAACTTTATTTAGCAGCCAAAACAAAGTTTACATAAGTTACAAACATCAGAAACAGAAGAACTACTACTCAATCATCTGTCTCTTCTTTAAAGTAATCCAACACGAAGCTTGTTTTCTTACTATCACTGATTTCTTACGTAGACTTGCAAAAAGTATAAGCAATAAAATCCAAAATTTGGCTGAATCCAGAAAGCGAAATAAAATTTCGGCCGAAATCGGATTTTAGCGGGATTTGAGGAAAAGGCCGGATTTCCGCCGCAGCTGGGCTGGAGCTGAATTTCGGCACAGCCGTAGTAATAAGGGGTTAAGCGTGAAGCGGCCACAGAGGTAGCGTGTAGCGGCGCTAATTCGCTCTGAGACGGATGCTGATTGCCGGCCAGTTGGTCTCAAGTCGACTATAGCAATGTTCTACGAAGCCACTCGTCCAATTCTGCGCGCTGCCAACCGTGTTATGAGCTCGATCGACTGACTTTACACTATGTCGTAAACTGAGTAAGTAAATAGGCAGAAATCATTAACTATAACAATCTAGGTTTATATCGGCAGAATTTCAGATAATTTTGCCTCATTGTCAATTGTCATGTCAACAGTTATAAAACATCAAAGATTACAACACTGTGTTTTGTTAAACGTAAAGAGCTAATTGTGTTTTCTTCGTAGTGCTTCAAGCACAGTGCTTACAGGAAATTTTTTTAACCTTTTTCAATTATTACATTTGCCTAGGAGGCTATAGGACATTGATACATGAGAAACATGTTGGCTTTAAACGTGTACTTGAAGTCTTGAATTAGAATAAAGCTTGTCCATTTTATATTTAAATACTCTAATATTATCATCATCTCGTGTTATCCTAACAAATATTGTAAACAAACAACACATGTCATGATGAAACACAATAACATTCAGGTGACTATTTTAGCTGTGTATTACTGGATGAAGCTCACTCAAAACCAATTAGCTTTACGTTGTACGTGAAAACAAAATGCACAATATTCGCAAATTCGCTGTGCACGAATCTGTACTTGGTCATAGCAAGCTCATCGTTGCGTGTGTGACTGCACTTGGTGCAGTGTTAGCGTTGTGTTTCCAAGCCGCATTATGCTGCCCTGCTGCTGCTGCTACTGCAGTGATACTGAAGCACTGGTGATGATGATGATGGAGCCAATTATTCACGTGTCACACCAGAGATTGTCATCGGGTCGGTCGGTCGGCGTGCGTCGAGAACGTGCCGTGAGTCGCCTATCACATGACGTTGCAGTTTCTCACTGACTGACACAACGGCGGCCATCCGTCCGCCTCGCCGAGCACCACACTTCCGGGACCAACCGCAGTGGCGCATCTATACATAAGCTACCTAAACTACAGTCACGAATGCGGGATACACGTAATGGGAATAATCACAGAATAAATGGTTATTTATCCTAGATGCACTTTTACTCAGGTTTTATCTACTTCCGGTGACCTGTCTAAATTTACCAGTATAAGAGTTTCCATAGCAAAACCGACAATGGTACCATGAATGATACGACCATTGTTGAACCATGGTAGTCATACCATGGTCGAACCATGGTTGTACCATGGTTGAACCATGGTTCATTGTTGAACCTTCGTACCATGGTCGGATTTATGGTGAAGATCTTATACTGATGAATTAGATAAGTCACGGGAAGTAAAGAGAAGCATAAATAACATAGATATATTATTAAATTATTTACGCGCCTTATTTGTCCTCACACGCATGAACTCGTCTTAGATTATTTGTGTAATCCCATCTAAAAACACCAAGTTCAATTTCCCTTGACCTTGCTGAGGCAGCAGATGATGTTTCAAGGATTAGTGGAAGAGAAAATGTGGGCAAAGAGGGGCAAGGATTTTGTGTCTAGAGTCAAATCCAAGTCGTCCATCATACGACTTGTTACGGCACAATGACTCGACACATTTGCACCCCGCATCGACGACGTCAGTCTAGAGAGGCGACTTATCAAATAACCGGAGCTACTCGAACTGATATGACTAATGACGTTAGGCCTATGTTATAAGATACAAACGAGATAGAACAAGATAAGAGACGAGAATTTGTAATTAGTACAAGGCTGAAGCTTAATTGTTAAATGCAAACAGAAAGGAGTTATGTAACGGGAAAGCCACAAGAATGTACATTCACTACACCACAGAGCGGTCACTGGAAAACACAGCGATCTGCCAATGCTTAACTATCATAGTGAAATTGCTGTTGCGTTGTAAATAACAGAAACTTTCCAAAAGTGGGTGAACTGCACATGTGTGTCGTAGTTGTGATTTTGTAAAATTGGCTTTTAAGACCGTCGTGAAATATCGCCGTAAACTGGCATCGAGGTATTTTGGCTGTGTCATAATTATTTAGTCGTTTTTGCATAGCGTGCATCACTAAGCGGTCGTCACAATAGACCTATCGAGTATCGACCACCGACGACATGCCCTTAAGCTTCGTCCCCTCCCATCTCCCCTCACTGCCGCTACCTACCGCACGCCGCAGCATCGATTAAATTAATGTCTATTATGTCGACAGCGCCGTGAGTGTCGGGCTGCTGACACCGATCTGCCACTGGCACGCTGATAACTCGCATCGATGAAACTACCCACTACCGCAGTAACTTAACCCATTCCAAGCACTGTCGTAATAAGTTTATGCCCGGAGCGATACAGACATTCGTGTAACCGTATCAGACATTTGTCATTTATAAACCACGGATGTGACATTACTATGTTTTCAAACGACACTGCAAATGCAGATGGACAAAATGTATCAATTCAGTCATCAAAGGCCAATGTTCGGACTGTATATTATTCGTCATATGACACGGATGTGTGAAGATATTATAAATGGATGAAATAGGCCCTGCTGACGAGTGACGAACTATTGTCGTTGCTGGGTGAACAATGGATGATGCGCCCAAAAGTGTTAACACTGCGCCATGATGCGTAAGCTGATACCGTAGCCTAATCCTCTTTGTCTCTGAACGGTGACACTTTCACTTAACTCAAGCACTTCGTAACAGAAGAGTTCAGCGTGCTACTTACTACGCCTGTCATTTCCTGATTGTGTCACAGCTTAAATACATTAACATTATATAACAATAGATTTGCAGGCTACTTATTGCCTCTGAATATTTATAGGATATGTTCACTGCAAAGAACATATTTTAGAATTGATTTTAGAATTTCGATAATTGCTTGTCGACTAGATAATTTTTCTTCTTTAAACGTTTATTAAACACACTTTTGCTCGAATTTTCACAATAATAGCGTTGTGCGAACGAAATCTTTTCGCGAATACGTCCTATGTGATACTCTACATATAGGCTTAGACCCTATATTAGCAACCAGGAAAGCTGCAGAAGCCGGAGAAGAAGGAGCAAAAACGACGTAATTTGAGGAGTAAATCACATACATGTGCAAGTCGTTAGGCGACAAGCAGCTGTGTCTGCTCGGAGTGCATGTTCGCGCCTTTACGAGCACAGTTCAGTGCCCTGGCGGTGGCGGATGTTTTCGTCACCACACAGGCGTTAATTATTGACAGAAAACTCACAGTATCAGCCGCTGCATCAGAGATCATATCGCATATAGCAGCAGACTGGATGATGTCACACAGCTAGCATCAGTCTCATCTCGTATGTCGGAAGTAAGCTAACACATCTGCCGTGTCGTGTGATGCAGTACAAGTCATTAATGGCTTCTCGGCAGTCGTCGCAGATCAAATAATTAAATAAGTAACAAAACGACTAGCGGGTAAGAAATGGCAGTGTCAGTTCTCAGGCACAGAGGAAGAATGCGGTAACAGGAAGCAGCGTCTGATGTATGAGATGCGTCTTGAGGCGACCGCGAAAGACGGGAAGATTGAGTCAGCGGCCATGAAAACGCGATAATGATGTCATTTAGGCCGCATCGAAAGTATGAGATGCGGACTACTGCGATCGGTCGGATACTCCCGTAGCGTAGGTGTCTGTCAGCCTGTCTGCCAGGGTTACGCGGGCTACTGTTCTTATTCATTCGCCAGATGGCACCACTTTGATGCGGCCATTACTAAATTACTTTAGCGACTTGTTGTGTTTATGTACAGGTAATGAAGAAATAAACGTGATCGTGTAACGATGTCCCTCATGCAGCCAGGCCGGCTGTTACACCGTCACCCGCCACAGCCGACATCAGCGGTACTTCCAACATCGAACCTATACTACCCTGCTGCCCATCCCCTACATCAGCGTCAGCCGGCGCCTGTGAGCGGGAGATGGGATGGCTCCGCCATGCAGGAGTGTGCCGGCTGTGGCTGTGTCATCTCGGAGAGGTATCTGCTGCGAGCTCTGGACCGTTACTGGCACGAGGACTGTCTCAAGTGTTCATGCTGCGACTGTCGACTTGGTGAGGTCGGCTCGACGCTCTTCACCAAGGCCAACCTGCTGCTCTGTCGACGCGACTACCTCCGGTATACTTTCACGTAATGTACTACACTTTGATCTTAGCGATGTCATGTAATGTAGTGTAAAACGTGAATTTGTATAGCATCTCTAATGCGCTTAACACACTAATAGGCTAGACCTATTGCCTGAACAACGAACAAAAATGTCTTCAGTAATTGCCTGAAAGTTTTATCAGTACAGCCATCTTTGAGCTCATCTGGAAGTGAGTTTCAGATGGTGGTGACAGAGAATGTCTAACGGCTTAGCTGAACAAAGAAAGGACAAGTATAGACGCTTGAATTGGAATTTATGGAAAAATGACCAACTTTCAGCTATGAGTAATCAAGTAGGTAAGGAATAACTTTTTAAAAATAATGGCCATTGGATCTTTGTCCCACATTCACTGAAAATGAGATACGCTATTTAATGGCTAGTATTCTGATTTTAGATTGTTTACATTCTTAGACAACAATATTGGATATAAAATTAAAAAATTTTCACAATTTTATTTTGTTGTTCATATGTTCTTCTATTAGCAATGCATATGGCAATAAAAGCAAAAAAAGTTTTTCATCCACTGTTCTCGTTTCGAGAACAGTAGATGAAAAACTTTTTTTGCTATGCAGCGCTGAGCTGCAGTTGCAATATATTGCCGCACTACGGCCTCACGTGCAGAGGAATAATTTCGGGGCTCATCTGGCGCCTCTGGCGGCGTTATGGCACGCCACCTCTCTGGTAATTACTCGCCGTTTACTAGGCAGCAGCAGCAGCGGCAATGACTGGAGGCATTCATCCCGGGACGGCGTGCGTGCGTGGAACGAACACTGTACGGAAAGGGTGAAACAGAGAGCGGAGAAGACTGTCGGAGGCAACGGTGGTCCCGCTTTCATTAGTTTACGGCAGTCTCCGAGGACAGCCAAGGTGCCTGCAGCCGCTGTAGCAGGTGTCGATGAATTGCTCCACATCTCGGCGCATCCGTCGTCACTCACGCTCACTCGTCAGTAATATTTATGAGTCGCTCGTTCGCTGGCACCGCCTGCCGCACAATGGACGAAAAACAGTGGGAAGGCTACGGTGCCTGACCTTTTGCATGATGACTTGCTCATTTCACTGCTGCCGCAACGACGACTCCAGCAGGTGTTAAATGCGGCAACAGGGCTCATTTGCCGTCTGGGTTTCCGTGACCACATCACCGACGCTCTTATCAGCCTCCACTGGTTGCGAGTCCCAGAACGCGTCAAGTACAAGGTGGCCGTGGTGGCGTACAACGCTCTCCACAACACTGCGCCGTATTACCTTGGGCCACTCGCCCGTGTTGCTGACGTACCCGGTCGGCGCGCACTTCCACGGATTTATATATTCTATATATGTTATATATACATCCGTGCGCACTTTTCGCTCTGCTGTCTCTGGCCGCCTGATAGTGCCCTTTGTTCTTTTACACACAGTCAGCATCAAGGCGTTTTCGATTGCCGTCCGAAGGTCTGGAACAGTTTGCCGGAAGACATCGTATCTTTTGCATTTCTCGCTACCTTCTGCTGCCTACTGATGACTTTTTTGTTCACTGTTTCGTTTTCTGACTTAATCCTGTAACCGTTTTAGGCTGCAACATGAGATGCAGACTATTGTTACCGATGATCGTGGTGTATGTCAGTCTATCAGTCTGTCTGTCTGTCTGTCACGAGGCTTAAATCGGCTTTACTATGCAAAAGCGGCCTAACGAATTTAGGTCCTGTTTGGAGTGAACAGTTTTATGGGCCCAATGAACACTATGTTAGACGGGGAGCCAATCCCCAACAGCGAGGGGAAGGGGGAGTTGGGGGAAAATTCGGCCCATTATGGACACCCTCTCTCAGGAATGGACAGACATAGAAACTTCAAATTTTGTACGCAAATGTAAATTTTGTTATTAAGTCATAGGGTGTCAAGGGCAGGGTCACGTGACCTACTTTTAAATTGTGGGATCCGCTTGTATTTCCGGAATGGCTAAAGCTACAGACTCCAGCGCATGCAGTGTGTGTGGTGCATTCGATGCAGCCTTTGCCAAATTACTTTGGCCTCTTGTTTCTTTGGTTGTTAACTTGTGAGTGACACTCTAGTGGTCCTAGTTGTAGCCGCAGTTATTTAGGCCACTATAAACAATTATTATTACGTGACATTACACCCATGTTTGGTTCGGTATTTTGTCAGCGAATGCTACATCAAGTAGCCATCATGCTGTCAGAATTTAGTATAGGCTCCGCTACATGAATGTCTTAAAGCAATTCGTCTTAATCCAAACTGCGAGATCGCATGAATCAATAATTTAAATTATGAAACTTGGTTATTCGTGAACAAGAAAGAAATTGTTGCTTTAAATATCTTCATTCCTGTGACAGTCCTCGAGACAGACATCTCACCACAACACGCTACTCGCAGGCTTACGCTTATTGCCGGTGTTGTTCAGGTCCACGAGACAAACATGAACTCCGCATCCACTCGTATGTCACAGAGCTGTGATAGCCCGATGCTGTCTGGTGTCACAACTCTCACATATACTTTTTACTTTTTATGTCTCCACCCGCTATTGGTGCGAATGAGGCAATATGCGTACCGTTCCCGCCGTCTGTGATTCTGTGCGTCTGTCTGTGATCGCAGAGTTGACCCGCCGCTGCCAGTCTTTTCTTTTACGCACCTGCCGGACCCACTCCAGCCCCCCCCCCCGAACAGAACTCCCGGACAAACAGCCGGAGGCAGAACGGTCCCACTCGTTGGGATAAACTTCAAACAAACGCCCGAGGCAAGTGGGCACGGGCGAAAGCTAAGCCGTTAGACATTCTCTGTCACCACCATCTGAAACTCACTTCCAGATGAGCTCAAAGATGGCTGTACTGATAAAACTTTCAGGCAATTACTGAAGACATTTTTGTTCGCATTTTTGTTCTATGGTTTTCTCCTGGTTGGCTATATGGCATTGCAGCCGACTTCACCGTGCTGTGCGGGTGATTCTGTAGACTGTTTGGAGCGACCGGCTACTGCTCAGCATGTTCCAAGATGATCCCGGCTTTTGAGATGGTCATGAAAGCGAAGGGCAACGTCTACCACCTCGAGTGTTTCGCCTGCCAACAGTGCAACCACAGGTCGCCACTTTCATACATTTATCGCTCGCAACGTCTTGTCAAGACGATAAATATTGTTTAAGTTTTTTTGCTTAGATTATTACGAGGTTGGCACATTGTTGACGCAATGGTTCAGAGTTGCTAAAAATTTGCTGTTAGTTATTACCATAGTAAGTATTTCTTTCTTTTCAAGTGTTTACATGTAGAGCTTATTTTGACATTTAGTTCCCAACTCTGTTACAGCTTATTGTATGAAGTTTATTCACATACAATATACAATCAGCGTGTTTCAATATGCAGTTAGTGATGTGCTGTCATCAGGTTTTGTATCGGTGATCGCTACTATCTGTGTGACAACAAGATACTCTGCCAGTTTGACTACGAAGAACGACTCGTCTTCGCTAACCTTCAGTGCCACGGCTATGCTGCAGGTCTGACGCCGGCCATCAGCAAACATTCCACAGCTACCAAGGTATCGGCACGATCAACCGGCGTCTGAGAAATCGCCGAGTTCTCTTTTAGTTACAATTTTTCATCACGTAATGTACACTACAGTAGATTACCGTTTACGCCACACAGTCGCTTTTGATTACGGCACTTCGCTGTTGACATGTTGAACTTCGTCTTAGCTAACAGACATTCAAACAGTTGACAATTTTGTGCAATCAGTGAACGTTGTCGCGTAAATTAATTGCTATTTTACCGTCAAATACTTCGCATACACTGTAAAATACTGACAATTTTTAATGCACATGAACTTACACTTTGACGGCTCAAATTCCCATAAAAACTTTACACTTTTTATCGAATCTACTCTGTGTTACTCTAACCATGCTCGAATTCATAAAGCCTATCTGGATACAGTATCGAAGTGCGTTTGAACAAGCAGTGAGACGTTTGTTATTGTTCATGCAATTAGTGAATTAGTGTTAATGTTGAAAGGCAAAATCAGTAGTGACAAAGCACGAAGCCTTCAAGAATGAAGATAAAAGACAGCAATGAACTTAGGCCTAAGAAAAGTGCAGAAAACAAGAACCACTAAAGAGACTTGGCACATCTACACAAGAAGAAGAATAACAAGAAGAATGTAGCCCAACAGTATAAAAAAGCTTCTATGGTGCAGAATTTTCAGCATTCCGTGACTGAGAGTAGACGAGTCCCAAGTGATACAGAAATGATTGATGGCCGACTGTAGTGTCGTTGTACCGGAACAGTTGAGTACGTCGTACGTCGTATACGTCGTTTTCATTAACAAGAAATAGAAATACTACGGTTAGTGGCGTGACCAGCACCTCTGCAATGTGGGAACCCTTCACCATTGACCGGAAAATGTAGGTAGCACTATCAGCGAAGATATTTAGTATTTATTTTAATAATATCTGTGCACACATTTTTTCCTGCTTTCAAGGGAAGAGACATCAAATATATATAGCCTCTCCAATCTGAGGCATGCCGATGGCGCTTTCTTATCAGCATGTTAAGATACATGCATGATATGAAATTCGTTATGGCACCAGGCATTATTATGCTCAAAATCATTAATTTTAATATTGCAAAAACTGAGTTTTACCGCTGGTACCCTAGAAATATTTGATTGTTGTTCGCGCAGTGATTGAACGAATCATCAGACACACAGTGATGGATGCTAAGATCAGCTGAGACTTAAATCTCCGCACTTCAACATGGAATATACATGATACACACATTGAACATCTGGCGCCGTCGATCGGCCACTTGTCACGGAGTGTAAAAATACTCATTACATTTTCGGCGTTAAACGTGTGTTTACTAGAAGCCTTTTTTCGTTGAGAGCATTGTGAACGCGCCCGAGTTCTTGAAGGATCACGACGTTTGCCCTTGTGACTGACGCGTTGGCGGCGGAATGTCATTGTGTTCGTTTGTTGAGACCGTATCGACCACTTCGAGCCGTTAACTGCTGTTGCTTGTTTAAAACAAGCATGCTATGGGCAGTGACGCTCAGCTGGTTCAAGTAGGCCAGGCAGATCTAGTTTTTGGTTTGTGATTAAAGTTGGTCAGTATGTATCTGCAAGATTATCCATCGGTTACAACGTGCGACACCCTGGTTAGCAGACAGACAGACGCACCATTCGAACAGCTTTATAGGCTTATTATTAGCTCAGCTACGCTTTAGATAGCTGAACTAAAAAATCTTCAATGTCAAACGATATTTCCGGCTTGCTGTAAAACAAAAAAAACGAACGTGATAATATGGGCAAAATGCATGTCGAGTATAATACCCTCAGTATACGTAGCATAAGAGTAGGACATGCAGAAAACTCGTCACAGATTGGCAGTTGCTCAAATTTAAAAATGCAAGATACTCATGGAAAATATTTTCCGTACTTTTCTGCTACTTCACAATCAGTGTTAAAGACTGGTGTCACAGACTCGAACATCATTTAATCAAATTAGAAGTTTAAATTGTTGTCACAGATTTTTTTGACTAACTTAGTTATGTCGCTTCCAGGATAGGTTAATAGAATAGTAAGAAAAAATATGTAAGGAGTGAAACGCAAAAGTTAAGTTTAAGACTCAGACAAGGAGCTGCAGAGCTGTCTCTCGACTCACTTTCTCGGCATTGCGCAGTCCGCTCTGCTGTAGATCTACTACATGCGACAACCCTACAGTCAGTGACCGTGTTTTTGTCAATATGCTGCTCTGTATCTATCTGTATTTGTCGTTCGGGGTATTGGGTGTCCACTAAACAGCTACACTGTATGACCGACAGATCGTCACAAGCTGTGTTGTAGCTGTACATACGTTACTGTTGTGTATTTACTCTCTCGAAACATCGGACGATTACTTGATTTTTTATTAATATACATTATATCACAAGACAATGTGTCGTAACGCATTAAACAACTTGACAGTCACGAGGAACGTAGGCCCTACAGGGTACAGAGACAGGTGTTTTACACTGAAGCTCGACGTTACTGTTAGCCAGTAATATGTGCAGCAAATTGGACAAACAGATCTTCATGCAAAGAAATGCTCACAGTGCTAGTAAAAGTCTGTCTTGCAACCTGTTAATAAACTGGAACAGAAATTCATCTTCGTGTACTTTGCAGCTGCAAATTAAGCATATTAAACTGAATTTTTGGTTTTAACACGAACGTTTTTTATACGTACGCTCATGAACCATCACGCCTAAGGCCTACATGTGTTTGATAATGCGATTGTTAGTGTTATGAGTCAGAAACGACGGTTCTCGTTTGTTTGATCTTCGTTCACTTGCAGCTGTATTAGATGCACCAGTGCTAAGGGAAATCAGCTGCCTATAGAAAGACTCGGCTCTGAAATGACTTAATTGTATCAACTGGGGCGTTAGATTCTCTACTCATTCACTTTTTGCGTTTGTCCATAATATACCCTCGAATTTTAAAAATATGTCAATATCAAACAAGAGGCCAAAGATATTTGGCGAAGGCTGCACCGAATGACCCCGCGCATACGGCACGCGGCGTACACTGCACGCGCCGCCGTCAATTTAAGCCGCGTGAAAGACAGACTGACAGAGAGACACCGCGAACATCGGTAAGAATAGTCAGCATCTCCTGCATTCGATGCAGCCTGAAAACGAGGAATAAACGTTTGAAAGATGAAAACCGTGTGGGTGACAGACAGAGAAAAAATTGACAATATCCATAGCATACATTACAGTTATGCGCACCAGTTTATGACTTGCGTTAAACACAATCTGTTCATTATAAATATAACCCATTAGGAAACCTAAACTCCGGGCGCTCGCCAGGAGAGCGGAGCTCATTGGAAGCGGCTGTTCCAACATCATCCCGCCGCCATTTTTATCTATAACTTCGCTCAAACCACACTGTTATTTCAGATTTCTAACACTAAAAAAGAAGAAGTTGATTATTACAAATTTCACATTATAGAACAATACATTCAATTTGTCTACTATTTACCTGTCGATTTTGCAGTGCACTAATTACTGTTGTGATACGACATTAACCCACGCCCAATTATTCCTTCATAGCGAATTGGCTGTTTT
>Ga0126335_1000377_pt1 | contig 21206 bp, 15 predicted proteins | sample OlaspJWI45metaG_FD_108409 | JGI IMG/M metagenome (GOLD analysis project Ga0126335, IMG submission 108409) | Marine gutless worms symbiont microbial communities from Oahu, Hawaii - Olavius sp. 1 OAHU.JWI-45 metaG | ecosystem: Host-associated > Annelida > Digestive system > Unclassified | place... | reverse complement strand
GACTACTACATTGCCTACGTTTCTCTCTCATTTCTAATCTGCACCAGCCATAATAACTTGAACTAAAAACTGTTCGACTGTGTGTATAAATGTATTTTAGCCTGCGTGTATTGTGTGTATGTCATGTATATGCCTATTGCCTACATCTATTTTTTGTACCGTATGTTGTCGGTTGCGTTTGACAACCTCTAATAAACGAATAAGATGATGATGATGCTGGCTGTTGTTTTCGAGTGTCTCAGTCTGTGCGTGTAGTGCACCAGCGTGGCGATCATATTTGCTGCGTCTGGCGGTGGCTTGCATCTTTTATGGCGCGACTGATAAAAATTTACGGCGGCTTACGATCTCTACGGCGGCTCAAAGCGGCTCACGGTGCCGGCTAGGGGCTCCATCGGACGGACGAAACGTGCATATCACCAACAAAAAACCAGGTCAATCTGAATTAAGCTTACTTTACTGTTCTAAGGTCGAGTCGACTTCTCTCAGCTGCCTGAGTTGTGAGCGAGTACGGGTGAACCAAATGAAACTCGAAACACAGTTGTGTTCGCGAGTGCCTGAAATTGCATCCGTGTTCACGGTAGACAACCGTGTTCACGGCTCGTGCGCACGGGCCGTGTTCACGGCACTAGCTTTAACGGCTCCCAATAAACTGTATCGGCGTCCTGCACGTCAGTGATACGCAGGTCAGGCCTAGGCGACTACGAGGTTGCGTGCTACGACGACTTGTTATATATTAAGCAACTAGAGCTCGTACGAGTTAACGATGAGGATCTCATACCGAGACAAAGAATTATACAGAAATCACAAGAAACTCGTAAATCACATTAAAGTGAGACTAAGCTCGAAATACTAACGTTATGCCTAACTTAACACCATGACGTATGGATTCATTCCGTGTCGCCTGAGCGGAAAAATACAGTTCACACTGTCGTACTAGAGCGAGTCAGACTTACGATCGCCGTCTGTTACGGCGACGAGCAGCAGGTTAACTGAGCAGCGACATTCCGCACGATTGAAGCAGAACGACCTAGACCTATACGCCACTATAGTCTATAGTCTACGTTATTACCGGAACGTCGCAACAGGGACCGTGCAGAATATCCAAGCTTCGTTCAGATGATACCACGTTCATCATGTTGCTCAGCCGTTTTTCTAATCTTCTCTGTGACAAGTCATTCGTCTATATGACTAGCGGAAATTAGTCACTATACTGGAACTTCCATTCACAGTCTCGCTAATTCCATACTGAACGTCTGATCTCCTTGTCACGCCTACTACCTGAATTAACACACTATGGCGAATCTCTTGTTCATTGTTTTTTTGACTTTGTTGATCTTCACTACAAACTTACAAGTTATGTTCTAGTTGCATTGTGTGGACTTGAAATAAATGAAGATGGCGAATGACTACTGGCAAATAAGACACCTTGCAGACAATTAAGATGACATTACCATAGTCAACAACGATGAAAAATGACAACGATACAAACACGCAACAACCATCGGTATTTATCCATGGTTCATGATCACATCATCACACCCTTTTAGACTTTCAGAGAAAATGTGATACTAGTATAGAATCAAGCAAATTGTGTTGCAAAATGTCAACGACATGAAACGCGAAGCAACGACACAATATTCAGCCAATAAGTACACAACACCACTAGCCATATGACAATAGGTCAACATCAAATTACCACACTGTGACATATCACTCACTAACGTTCGTCAAAAGAAATCGCAGAGTCAATAGAGGATAGAGTTTGTGTTCACAATACCATAACAATATAAATTAAATAACTAGAAAATTCACAAGTTTCAATAAACACTAAGTTGGTCCCAGTTATATGTATCATATCAGTTATGTAAATTTTTGTCTTTGGAAATGTATAGAAGTTTCAGTAACAGAAAGCGTGTGCAAAAGAGGCAGAATACATGATGATAAGCAAACACAAGTGGAATCATTTGTGTACAATTAACCATTAAGTTGTCAATAAGTAATGGCATTAGCGACCATGTTAAGCCATATCCACTTAAGTCAAGCTGAGAGACTATACACTGCAACTTTTGAAATATTTTAATTTATGTCAAAAAATCACGGGTCATCACTGGTGGACAAAAAGCTTTCATTTTTTTCATCCAAAACTGTTGATATAAATCCTATATTCTACAGCAAACATCCAAACACACTAAAATCACGCAAATAAAAGTTACTCATATATTACCACAAACCCATCTATCTATATCATAGTTACCTACTTATCAATTACTTAAATACCATGTTCTACCTAATACACTGTATCCCGAATCTCAAAACAGCATGTACAGGTTTAAGCATTAACAACATCTTCAGCATCACATACTTCTATAGCAAGTACTAAGACATGCTCAAAATGTGAAAACACCACACAACGAAACACGATTCTGATACAAAAAAACGACTGATAGATGACATGGTTTTCAGCTGAACTGACTAGCAGCAAGCAGAGTAGACAAAGTACAGCTTCTACTTCGTGACTTGGTGAATGGCGCTAGCAAGGTACCCAACATTACCTGACGTTATGCCAGCCACAGAGATTCGTCCATCCTTCGTCAGATAAATAGAAAACTCCTTCGTCAGTCTCTCCGCCTGACCAAAACAATGACTTCTTCATTAACACAATGGTATGTTGTAATAGGAAAAATATTTCAGAATTTAACCGTGTATTTTATGCATTACCATGCATTACAGACTGGACTCCAAAATAAAATACTGTTTGGCTTACATACTTACTATGGGGGCATACTTCGAATTTCTGGCTGTGCTCTGCCTCGTGGAAGTATTTTGTTGTGTAAATTGGCATTACATTTTCATTAAATATTATAAATATCTTCACTTGGCATCACATCTTTGGATGATGGATGGTCTAAACTTTACAAATTAAAGAAAAGCTAGTGAGCCCACCCTGTATGGAGACTACAGCAAGTTATCATGAATTCAAGCTGCACTAAACATTTACTTAATGTCTTCTAATGCTGTGCTACACAAATCCACTATTGCTCAATTCACCCATATGTATGTCATCTTAAGCCTACCCTGCAGCTAGAAATATGACACAATGGCATCGGTGGAGTACACTGATAAATATATGGATAAATATGTACGTGCATATCCCAAACATCTGTGTACAAGTACGAATTCGTACCTGGTCAACTTTAAGTCCAGTGAAGCAGAACATGCCAATCTGATCAGTGATGTGTTGCCAGTTATGCTTCGAGCCTTCTGACTTCAAGTTGTTGACAAGCTGCGTTCGCATTGAGATGATGCGATCGGCCATTCCCTTCACGTCTTGCAGCCTTCACCACGAAATATGCAACTTTCTAGAAACCGTGAGCCATAATTCTAACGTTGAATTTTAACGTATATTTTGCACAGCATTTATATTGCGATCAGCTGTAATACTCAGCGAGATTGTCTTAATTCCTAAAGCTTTGTCAGCAAGACATACGCAGCACATTATGTAGCAAAATATTGCCCCCAGCCAATTAAATGACTTGATAAATAAATAAACAGAATTAAATGATGTTCTGACACACAGCAATTTTTATGGTGCTAGCAGTATATGGTGCATCCAATGAGCAAATGTTGACACAATAAAATGGTGCTACTGAGACTAACAGGCAACAATGAAAAAAATTCCTAGATTTGAAAGCAATGATACCTGCATAACAGACCCGCAAGTGAAGCGTATAATGTGTGACACAAACTGACGACTTGCCAGCTTAAGTCTTGTGGCTTCATCCAAATAATCAACAAAATGAATGTACATAACATTGAGAGCAAAAAATGTCATAAGCAGGAAGTCTGTAAAGGTAATCAAGGGTATAGTAAGAAATCTTTGGTGTAAGAAATATACTAAAGCATCAAATGGAAGAGCAAAGTGGTAAGTAACAGTGAGAGTGCTGACAATCTGAAATGCGTGAAATGGAATAAATAACAAGTGACTGACACAGTAACATATGGACAGAAATAAACAGACAATAAATATTGTTATATCACGATCTGAAATGTGTGACCATGACTGGTCGAACGCGCATCACATGCTGTGAATAACAAGCTAATATTGACCGGCTAACTGGTCAATATTTGCTGATGCTATTGGCCGGTATCGGTGATAATCACGCACAACTTCGAGTCAACAAATTCGCATTTGTATAATGTAGACTGACAGCACTATTACTGACCAAAGTTTGCGGAGATCAGGTTTTGAGAGAATTGTGCGTACAATGCGTGCACCATTGATTGGAGGATTGGAATACATCGGTCGAATGAGAATCTTGATCTGTGACATGGTACGCTGGGCTTCATCTGGTGATGAACAGACCAACGTGAATGCTCCAACTCGTTCACCTGAACGAAAGCAATTCATCGACAATTCACTTACAGAGCATCCGACAACACATCCTCTCAGTAACACAATTATTATTACAACAGTCATTATTACTATGAACATATCTGATCTGCTTTTACAAGAATACCCTTTTAACACTGCACATTCCCTATATGACAACTGGATGAACTCAGTATAAGTACTGTACATAGAAAACGTTAGCCCATATGATTCATCCTTATCGTCTTAATTCCATACAGATGAACAGATATATTTTAATCATACAGGACATCAATTCCTAAACAGAAGTCTAAATCTGATTACACAGCATTTGCACTAAAAACGATTCCAGAAGTAGCACGCTAAATGTAACTAACGTGCACCGACTGTATCAAGATGATTGAGTATACCAACCATAGAGTCCCATGTTCTTTGCAAATGACTGTGCCAAAGCAATGCAGTGACCGTCACTCAGAAAGTGACGAACAGCAAAGGCATCGTGATCAATGTCACCGCTCGCAAAACCTTGATACGCCATGTCAAAAAACGGAAACAGCTTGCGTTGCTTCACAGCTGTGCTCATTTCTTTCCATTGTTCAGGCTGCACAAAGCACAGCTAATAATCAACAAGTTAAAAAATGTACAACAAAAGATATCACTTAAATGAATCACATCTTGCATTCAGGCAAACTGCTGAGACACTAAGCCTTTTAACAATATCACCAACATCATTATCATACATCATCATTGTCATCATCACCATTCTTATTCAGACACTGCAAACAAAATATAATGGACCGATACTAAGCCTGTGCAACCAGCAAAAAATGCTTTATGCTACAAAGCATTTTTATTCAAATTAGAATATCAGCTTGTTGAAGCAAAGGAAAAGCAACAGTGTTAATACACTAACAAGAGGCCAAAGGCATTTGGAGAAGGCTGCACCGAATAACCCCATGCACACAGCACGCGGCATACACTGCACGTGCCGCTGCCAATTTAAGTCGCGTGACAGACAAGCGGACTGACAGACACCGCAAACATCAGTAACAATAGTCATTTGATGCAGCCTAAAAACTTTATCCAAAAAATACAACTGTAATTCTCTTTTTTTTCTGCACGTATTACCAATATTCCGAGTCCACACAATTACAACAAGAACTTAATTAAAACATTTGCTGTCTTATTGCCTGAGGCAAAATTCTTAAATACAAGAAATATAATAATTTCTATATCATTTTCTATAAAGCTAAATTAACAAAAATAATACCAGCTTTATATCATGGCCTATAAATGTTTAAATTCAGCCACAATAATGAACGTTTAAGCAATGCTAAAAACATACTTACAGTTGGATCCACTCCAGTTGGATTGTGAGCACATGCATGCAGCAGAATAATTGAGCCTTCGGGAATTTTCTGCCACAAACACAAAACATCACAATTACATATGCAACAAACTGGTCAACAGCTGTAACATTCCAGCTTTCTGCAATTCTAGGTACACTGTGTAATAATGGACAATGTTTAACAGTACAAAAGTTCACTGCTATATTCAAGAATAACTTTCTTTGGATATTTCTAAACTAGATTTGTACTAAATACACTGTAAATCCTACCAAGATATCTTCCATAGCTCCCTTGAAATCAAAACCGCATGTATTCGGATCATAATAACGATAATGCTTTGTGTCCAGTCCAGAATGTCTGCATACAATCAATACTTGCTAATCATGAATGGTCAAAGACCCCAGTAACTAGCAAAGTTACACTAACAGATAGCAGGTATGCAGCAGTACAGCAACGCAACAACAATTATATGTCCAGTTAGTGAGAAACAGAAAACTTTAAACCTGACACAACCACCCCCCCACAAGTCCACAACCCAAACTGACTGCAATATAAACATGCTACAAGATAAAACCTAAACCTATAATAGGTAGCACTGACAGAGACTTCTGGGTAAATGCAAAAAATATTATGCATTTATCATCCAAGTTTTACGGTATTTCTGTTTAACAACACCAAAATAATTTAAAGATTCAGAAACTACAAAATCTGTAACATAAAAGTTCCAATAACTTGCTTGAAAATAGGAGTATGGTTGCCCCACGTAGGTGTTGGCATGTAGACAACTTTGCAGGGTTGATACCATTTCGACTACAGCCAAAACACAACACCTGATGTCAGTAAAAATGGGATTACTGTAATCACAAATTTTGCCAAATGTTCAGCTACCACTTTTGCTTTTGGCTCAATGTAATGAAGACCTTCAAAGCAGTACTAGTTTAAAATAATCTTCTCAACTGCTGTGGCAACAAAATATATGATCTCATCTTGAATGAAAAACAGAAAACTGTAATATCATAACATATTATTTTACAAATCACAAACACCAACACAAAAATATGGGGCTTTCTATATTTTCTTGTCTGAACAAACATAAAATAGACTTATATCCATTTCAACTACACTCTGCAGACTTACGAAGAAGGCAGCTCCAATTCGAAGAGATCCAGTTCCTGATATACCCTGTACAGTAGAGTTCTGCAATGACATATTAGCAAAGTTCAGCATTAAGGAAACTTGCAAATCTACTGGACTACATGCAGATTATAACTGTTACTGTTAATACTATTATCAAGTTAGAGAACAAATATCTTAAACTGCAACTGGCACCAAGTCACAGAAAAGCAATGGAACAGCTAAAATATATGTATGACAATAACTACTGTAATCATTACTCTGAGTTATTGTTTAACTGTCCTGCTCTACAATAGCTGAGTTACTGCAGGTTAAGTCAAATATCCTCAATAAGAAACTTTGTATTCTGCTAAAAAGACTTTTACAGGTCAATAGCCCTTGACACAGTCAAACAACAGTGTCAATTGGGCTTGCCTCGATCAGCTTTTGATCACGATCAGATCGTTGGTTTATGTCTATGATCATCTGCGATCGACAACAAGATTGATTGCGAACAACGCTAATAGCTAAACTAGCACCACTTTGCCTTGGACACTGAATGTCAGTTGTTACCTCACCTGAGCCACACAGCACCTACTACTGTGCACAGACATGGCCCGGGAAGAGGACGGAGGAGGGGGGAAGATGAGCAGTAGTCAGTTGCAGCAGCAGCCTGCCCTCAGTCTGTGCAGTGTAGTACCACTCAGCGACTCACTGTTGTAGGCATACACTGTCGTTCTAATTCCCACGGATAACAGAGAAAGAGTGAGTGAGCGAGTGAATGGGAACAGCAGGAGAGTGCAGTAGAAGGTGATTAGAGCCAGCTGCACTCCCCACCACAGTGCGACTGACCATACATCTACACCAGCATCTCATGCTGACAAGTACGCTAGGTGGCGCCTTTGATCGTGATCACTGATCTGATCAGCTGTTGATTGCATAGCCCTGGTGTCAAACTGGTTACTGGTAGATCTATAGCCAGTACATCCTACAACTGAGCATGACAATAGCAACATAGCAAAAAATGAATAAAACTTATTAGTCTTCGTTATGACAGCTGTGGTGGTGGTAGTATTAGTAACATTTGCACTAGGCTACATACCAGACCATCTTTCACAATGCTGCTGTTTTCACCAAATGCCAACTGAGCCACCAGCTTGCAGAATTCAGCATCTCCATGAATTGCAGAATATTCTTTATCTAGGTTTGAATCAGAAATTATCTTGTCAGCCTGCAGAAAATGCAATCAACTTAAACAACAGTCTTCTACTACACAACTCTGCAATTTCTAACAATGACAAGATATCTACCATGTCGTTTAATATCTGAGCAGTTCTACCTGCAACTCTAGACAGAGGCTGTGGGTACAAATAGAGTTCACTTTTTAAAAGTGCATGACAACAGTAATAACAGAAGTACTATACACGATTTCGACTGATTTGCTACACTGGTTTACTGGCTTTAGTGATGACTTCCTGTCATATAAACATGACTGTTAATGAAATGTCTAATATAATAATAAAAAGTAAATAACCACATCTTCTACAACCAACAAACAGAAGTTCTAAATATCTGTATGCACCCTATACTCAATGCAAGCAACATAGTAGTAAATCATAACCTGCTTCACTGATGGCAAAACAAATGGCTTTCCATTATCATCTCGGTATGCACCAACACCAAGGTTGATCTTTTTTGGGTTTGTATCCTTTTTGTAGGCTTCTGTGACTCCAAGAATTGCATCTGGTGGACCCATCTCCACATTACTCCACCATGAGCTATAAATACCATTCAAAATTATACATGGCTTTTGGCTTACATATAATCATATCAGACCATCGTAAATGCAATCATCATTCATCAATCTGCCACATATCTGCCCCACAACTGCTGTGTGTGCTCTATGCCACTATTGTTAATTGAACTTCACCGACATGAAACATAGCCAGATTTATTTTTAAATGGTCATGTCTAATTCATTGCACCAGTGGACATGGGACAGGACTTCTCACCACACTGCACTCGCATTATCGGGTATGTTAATAAAATGCGAAAAATAAAATGCGGAATGGAATATGCAGAATAATGCTGCGGAACGATGTATAAAATGCAGAATGCGGAAAGTCAGCCTAGTCGCTATTCATCTGGCTGTGGACTATGCGCGTAACGAGGTGTCAGCGCGGCAACTATGTGGGGGTTCTGTTTAAATTGTTTGTTTCTCATTTTCTCGTCTGGTAATTATCTGAAATTTCAAGCACGTCCAAAAATAGGCCTATTTATTAATTCATATATCGTTTATTATGCTAAGAGCATTCAATACAAAACGATGCGTCTCAGCACGCCAGTCATCTAGTTCACAAAAATCATTCGCATTTAAAATAAATACAGTTGAACTGTGCGTCACAGTAAATGCAACAGAGTACGAACATGTGAGTATATAACACAAATATATTAATCGCGACAGATCAAGCGATAGACTTTGCACGTCAGGTGGCGTACAAAGATATCTTAAGAGGTTGAGCGTATCGGTTAGGAATAAGCGTGTGTATCTGCTCGTCTGCTGTTCAATGTGCGGTCTACGAGTGCGGCTTCAACTTCTGCGCCAGGTAGGACCGTTCACGCCATAGTTGCATTTAAGCAATATGCACGATGCGTCTCTTCGTCTGTGCGCCTACACCTGTTAATGCATTTGACGCTTTTGCGTTTATATGGACGACAAACATTGTCGTTTGAAGTTTTGATGTCAACGGCTCATGCGGGCACCATTACTATACGATAGTACACTGTTTGATCAAGCCGAAACGTTGCGCGACTTGCGTTAACAAAATTATCATTATATAAATGCATAATACATTGATATAAATGTTCATCCTAAATATAACTTGTATTCACTATATTCACACATTAATAAAAATTTTCGTGTTAAATATAAGTTGTAGGCCTATTCACGATTTCCGCACGTGATTTACACATTTTATTAACAACTTTGGAAACAGCAGGTGTAATAAAATGCGGAATGTGTATTGTCACGTGGTTATCGCCGTCGACCAATCACATGCATTCCGCATATTCCATTCCGCATTTTATTGTCCGCATTTTATAGACACCCCATTATCGGTAACGGAAGTAGGTAATGGCCCAATGAAATGTTTTGCTGACAACCAAGGGCATCGGAAATGGGGGTATTTTCACACAAGTAGCAATCAGTGACTCCCTCCATACTGCTCTAAATGCGACCCATCATTCATCACCTGCAGCGCCAAAGCATGCTCGGAAATGGTTTGATCGTCTGAGCCAACTTGCTCGCTTTCAACACCGACATATTCAACGCCATCATGTCCGTGCACGTAAATTCCGTATATGCCTTACGAACAGCCCCTCGCACTGTCTTCACGTAAAACCGAGGACGATAAACGACCTTTTACCACCGATCTAAAACTGACAATGAACAAACACTCTTTGACATCTGTCAACCATGACGTAACCGAACATCCGGTAGAGAGGCTTGTAACTTCGTGTTCAGTAATGATTCGACCTGCACTACATCGTACTGTCGTACATCATCTGTTAACAAATTTATAGTAATGTGTATTTTAAATATGAGCACGGTAATATAGTTTAGCCGATTTACATCAACGTTTGATTTTCTGCTCACGCTCGATCGATGACAGTCATTGACACGCTGTTTGTCTAGGCTGTTACACTAAGCCTGATGATAATTTTTAAAAAATTCGTGACGTTCATATGCACCGTAAGTGTATTGATATAAAAATGTTTTTAATGATAACTCTCAAAATATAGCATCTTCAACTTCAAGACAATCTTGTTATCAAGTCATGCACCTCCATAGTAGGACTGTTACCAGCAATTTAAAATTGTTTACGTAATATTTGTCCATTTCCATGTGAAATTTATAATGGCCCACAGTCGCATGAAATATTATTTATGGCCGTATTCCGTAGTAGCGCAGAAATTTTTTTCGTACTACTACCGGCATTAATGTTTTCGGTTGTAAAATAGCGTGTTCCGTGTTGGATCTACACTCATAAAGCTTTTACACTCTATGATCAGCTTATCGGTTATGGGTAAAATGCGGAACTGCGAAATGTGGAATGCGTAAGGTAAAATGCGGAATGGAATTTGCGGAACGACGGTGATTGGTCCACATGTCAGACCACGTGCGCGCAGCTATTACGCAGTTTACCGCACGCCGCGCGTAGCCAGTGCAGTGGTAAAATGCGTAATGCAGATGTGGAAAGTAGCGTTTTATGCATGGTAGCGTAATCTTAATCTGCCATTTGCTGCAAAGTGTTAAAATGAAAGGTGCTGAGAAATGATCTTAATAAAAGTTACTACTGCGTTTGACGTTGTTGTCGATACCCGCAAGGCCTTCAGTACTTTGAAGTAAGCGGCAAGCTGTTTGTAGATAGAAGGAGGCCTGGGCCTACACATTCCACAGCGTCCGCGGTAAGTCTCTGAGCAGACTCCTCATTTTCGCCACTCGCCGGCGAGTGGCGAAGACGAGGAGTCTGCTCAAATATTTACCGCCGGTGAATATGCTCGACTTCAATCGAACTCACCGGCCGCGGATGAAACCGACCGCCGCACCAGCCGACATCGTCGCCCGGGTACAGGGCGACAACCAGCGCGACACGGCGGCGACTCCGAGCACGTCTCAAGCAGGTACCGACGCTGATAAAGAAGAGGACTCAGCGTCAAACAACACGCTGAGCCACGTCGACGCGTCGACCTTCGAACGAGCAGCGACAGTTGTGAAAGAAGGGCGTATATCCCTTGATTGTAAGCTCAGCATTTTCACCGTGCTCGGCACGACAGAACCACGTGTCGTAAAGTTGTTCCCACGCGAGACGTGTTCGTGTCCAGCCACCGCAGCCTGTTACCACTTGTGGCTGCCCGACGAGCCGTCGGTATCGCGGGCACCGACAGGCGGCGCGTCGTAAACCTAACACAGCTGAGACGAAACAAACGAAATCGCACGGGTGGTCGGAAGCGACCACATACAGCCGACGTCGACGTTGTTGCGGCTCCAGACGCAGACGCTGGAGTCGGCGCTGCACTGCTGGGGTCGCCGGGCCCGGCGCCATCTCCAGCTCCGCCAGCGTCGCCCGCCATCGACATGGAGATATGCCATTCCTGCGACGCCATCGAGCCGCCGCCTCGCAAGAACGCGAAGCGGCCTGGCCCGGTAAATTGGGTTAAGTGCGATTCGTGCCCACGCTGGTACCACACGGTTTGCGTGGGGGTATGCAACACTACGGCCCCATATCACTGTGATATGTGCCGGTAGGACTTCTACAATTGTGATTTGTGTTGTATTTGTGTTCAGAATTACATGTTGTGATGCTTGCGTGTTTTCATTTCAGTTTCAACATAGCTCTACTACAGGAGTCAGTTTCAGTCGCTTATGCCAGCAATGTAGGCCTATATGCTATGCCTCTCTGTCAGCCTATAAAGTACACTCCTATACGTTGTATGTCTCAAAAACATGTACAACCAACCGTGGACAAATGACCGCCTACATACGCAAATTTCCGCATTCCGCATTTTACTTCTGCATTCCACATTCCGCAGTTCCGCATTTTACCCATAGCAGAGCTTATCTATGGTTTCCATGAGTAAACAAAAACAAATCTCCGTGTTTTTGGAGGAAAGTTGTCGTTTTCTTGTTGTTGTTATTTGTTCGTGATTTATTCCAAGTGACAAAAGGTTGTTTGTGCAAGTCCCGAATTGAAATCGATACTACTTAGTCATACATGGCTGTGCTAACCACTGAGTTAGTGTCAACCATGCTACAGAAACTGCAGTGCGATAATGTGATTCACTTCAACAACGTGGAGCTCGTCGCAGAGTCCTTAGGCCTCATAAACAATAAAGCTGGTGATCGTCCCCGCCCGACCCCAAGTTAAATTTCTTTTTAAATCTGTTAAAATTGCACTTAAATGACTCCGGGTTTAGTCTTGGGCTTGTGTTGAAATGTTTATTGTCAACGAAGTTGCTTTTAGTATTTAACCAGATTTCTTTATTATATAATAAACATCGGTACATGTATTTTCACCATTGATATCACTTGTTGTTCACTTCATATTGCACCTGGACGATTTCAAGGCATTTAGTTGTTCCATTGACTCATTCTTCATGCCAATTCACTTGTAAAAAATTATTTTTAAAAAATTCCCGCCAGCCCGACCCACCTCTTCCTCCAGGAAAGGTCGATCACCAATTTTTTATTTTTATGTGGCCTTATGCTGTATCGCATTCGCAATGGTCTGGTGGCCATTTCTGCTTCAGCTTACATCCATCCGGTGACAGCTTATACCAGAGGGTCCGAAACCAGATACAGACAGATCCAGTGCAATACAAACATATACCTTCTTTCCTACTGCAGTTTGCCTGTGGAATACTTTACCAGTCGACGTTTGCCAACTGCCGCCAGACAGCTTCACAGCTCAACTCCGTCCAGCTGATATAAATGCTTGTCGGCCTTGTTTATATTCTCTGCACTGAACCGTTTTTATCTGTTAATTGTTATTACCGTTTGCACCACTGCTTCTGCTTCATGCACTTGGGACCCTCTCACTGCAGTGCGATATTACTCAAACTGAGTTGGCACCTATCTGAAAGAAGAAGATAAGTAGGCAGAGAGCCATCTTCTCATTCTCTATGCCTTAATTTGCATAACACCATAGCTTCAGCATTGGAAATTCCTTGACGACCTTTTACTTAGTCTGCACCTTTTGAAGCATGAAACCTCCACAAATTGGAACTTTGATTTGTATGCAAAAAGTAGTTAGTTATCGTTAGACTTCAAAAGTTTCGATAACTTTTTGACACTGTGCGACTTTGTAAGTTTTAATGTACATGATATAAATAATTAAATATACCAAAAACAGGAAATTTTTGACGTGCAACTTGCGTCGATGACGTCACACGTCAACTATTGTAGTTCAGTTGTACTGCTGAGCTGAGCTAAGGTGCAAATTCCCTGGCATCATGTGTCAAAATGTGCACAAGTAGTCCGGAAGCTGGCTCTCTACTTACTTATCTAGCTCAGTGGTGCTAACTGCCTTCTCAAAGCCCCTATGCTATGCTAGTGTAGTGTTTGTCTTGCAACACTTTATTGTGTGTTGTAAAGTAATTTAGTTATTTTTATGGTTGTAGATGAGCTTCCATACAACCTCGTATGAACAGATGGCTGAAAGTGGAGATTTTACAACCACGTTTGATTTCTCTGAAAAATCAATTCGACATGGTAGCATTGAAATTGTATTAATTTGCATATTGTTTGCTTATTTCTGTTATTGTGTCACTTTATTTGATATTATTTGGTATTGTACAGTGCCTTGTGACTCATATGATTCCTGAATCTTGGTCAGGAAAAGTTACAATATTGCACCAGTAAAACATTGACTTGGAGTCAGTTCGAGTACAGTAACGAACTAACATGTACTGGAATTTTGTATTTCTGGTAAATTATGCTATTGCAACTTTACAAGTGAAAACTATTTCAGTATGAATAGGTCAGCTGACAGTCATGAATTGTCATGGCAGTGTTATGAATGATGAATGAATATCATTATATCAGTACTGTGTACTGTTTGTAGTCTTGCTGCAAATGTGGATTTTGTGTGTCAAATGATAAGAACAAGCACAGTGAACAGTTTACTGCTTGATTGTACTTTTTGTTTTTCTGTTTTCTGTTATTTTCTTGTTATTGTTAATTGTTGAGTCTTTATGAATAAAGATTAATTTGCAGGATGTCCATCTGATTGTTTCATTTACGCTAGTAACTTAACAACTTAAGGAAATACTTTTCATTGTTAGATATTTAATAGATATATGCATGCGTATAAATCTGTAGTTTTTTGTAAAGTTTCTTACTGAAAGCAGACTTCACCGATCTGCCATGTGATGTGTGACAGGTTTCATTCGCAAAGTGTACAGCATCCTTTTGTGTCAGCTGTCTGTAACAGTGGCTTTTATATGTCTTTTTCTCTTTGTGTAAGTATCCATTGTATGTATCAAAATCGTTGATTTGTCTGCTGATGTTAACTTTGCAGCTGAAATGGCAAAATATTTTCCATTCCAGTACTAACTGGGCCTGATGTGCAGTAACCCCAGTGCATTACCATATTGCTACTACCATATTTTGCTGTTGTTTCAGACTTTTGCTATATTTGCATAGACAACTGCAGTTTGAGTTAGAATACAAGTATGTAGGAAATTGGTAACTTACCTGCAGCCTTTAGTCTGACTTATTGGAACAGTTTATGTTAATTGATTCCCAGTAACGTCTCCACAGATAAGTTATAGACTTGCAATGGACTTGTTGCTGACTTTGTGAGATGTGATGGTTTGAACACTTACCAACTGTGATATCATCATGCAACGGTCCTAGGCAGACTTTACACTGTTGTGGTGCCTAGGCCAACTCAGCCTTCCACCCCCCCCTCCGAGGTCGGTAACTGAGGGCCAGGAAGGCAAGGGCAGCTATGGTGCATTCCCTTTGTAGTACGTGTGGGTGTGTAGGTAGAACTGTGTGATCCCTCAACAATGTGTGCTATACCTGAGCACTTCTGTGGTGTTCCTTCATGAATAAATGCTATATCAAGTGTCTCTACCTTTACCTTTGGACCATCTTAAGGTGTAAATTGTAATAGCCATATTCATGTTAGATACAAAACTGACAGACTTAAAGTGCTGTGTTAATCATTTCTAGTTGCATTACAACGCTATAAGATGATGTGACAGATACGACAATAATCAGGTGGTCTTATGTCAGACACACAGTATAGCACAAACATTTGTTACTTATGTCAGTGTTATTACACACTTTATTGTATGCGTGTAGACCACCAGTGAAACAATTTTCATATGAAAACCAATGGCTTTGGATTACTGCTGTGTAAGTATTGCTGTTTGAAAGTTGCTTGTAGCTAAACTTTGCAGTCTGTTGTGTAATATATGCTGTGGCTACATATTGCAAGACTATTAGTTCAACTGCTATAGCTCAGCTGAGCTGATAGTATAAGCCGTTCAAACTATGTTTGTATCTCTCTGTGTGTCTGTTAACCAGGGTATCAGAAATCATAACTGCTGGACATATAGAGCTTATAATCTTGCATGCAGAGAACTACTGACAAACTCTGTGATCACAAAGCAAAACTCGGTCTTTACCTTCAGGGCGGGCAGCATAAACTAGGTCACCCTCAAATCAAACCAAGTTTATTAAACACACATCAAACGTGCATGCAACTATAGAAATTAAAAGAAACAGTAAAATATACAGTTTTTTAAACAGGCAATGATTGACGAATGATTGCTTGTGAAGACTGCTGTTGCACTGTGGTAAAACAAATCTATGAGCATGCTGCCGCACATCATAACACTGCATCGTTACTAACGGGAAGTAAAATGTCATGCAGACAGTGACCAGAAGAGTGCATTTTGATAGACAATTCCATACAGGCTGTATCAAACAAACAAAGTGTCCATGCATTCAGTCTTTGATGAGAATCCATAATGATAACAACGCTTGAGATAGGCATCTATTCTTCCCGATAATTCTTTGGAGAGAAAACAACCCCGTGCAGACAAGGCATACAGTATAGCGTACAATAATGGCCTGAAAACATTATGGAGATACTTCATAGCTAACCCTTGATCCCAAAGTCTTTTCATAACAAAAACTCTCACTACACAGGGGGAGCATGTAATAAACATGCATTTCTGCCCTAAAATTATCTTGACCTACTTTGTTTTATTTTCAGTCATAAATTTGTCACACAGCAGCTATTAGGCTCCTTTACTTGGTAATAATAATAATAATAATAAATGGCAGTCTATTCCTGGCATTTACCAACCAAGCAATCTTTGTGGGATTCACCTGGTATCACTCAGGCCAGACAGCAAGTGGAAGGTACAAAATATTATGCCATTCAGAAGGCATAGTTTCTGGTGGCGCCCACCCCTCATAGTGGGGACTGGCTGTTAGCGCTTTCCATAGCATCGCGTAGACTCAAGTTAGATGATGAGGCAGTACGCTTGGCTGTAGCACTTCGTTTGGGCTTGAACCTTGGGGTCGGTGCCCCTCACGCTTGCCGCTGCGTAGCAAAGGTCGATGCTCTCGGTCATCACAGCCTCACCTGCAAACAGGCTCCATGCAGAATAGCCATACATTAGCACCTGAATGACCTGGTGACACGTGCTTTGGTGTCAGTGGGTGTCCCTGCCACAAAAGAACCAGTTGGCCTTGTACATTGAGATGGCAAACGCCTGGACAGAATGACGCAGATTCCTTTGCACTCAGATAAACTGCTTGTCTGGGATCTGACAGTTGTCAGCACTGCGGCAGAGTCATATGTTGCTACCACAGCCCACAGATGAGGAGGTAGCAGAAATGGCTGCTGGCAGGAAATGTCAGAAATATTCTGAGATCTCCATGGCATACACGTTTCTTCTGCTCATATGTCGTATGGTATATCAGCCAGCTGAGAATCACAATCTTTGGGTTGCTTGTTCTAGAATGCAATGAGTCACGTAAAGTTCATTTTAAAAATATGCAACATTTTTGTCCTATATATCCGGAATGTTGACATCATAGTTTCATTTTAGTTGTTTTGTTGTTTGTATGTCAGCATTGTAACCTTTGTGTGCCTTATTGCACTGGCATGCTGCCCAGATGTGAGACGAAATTTCCCGACGAACATAATATTTCTTGGAATATTTGTGAGTATCCGTAACCTCTAGTTGAGATTTTGTCAGGTACATGTTGATTAGTGGTGTTGTGGTTTTTCCAGATTATTAATCAGATGGAAATATTTCAGATTTATTTGATGTTTGTTGGCAGTGCAAAAGAAACTGGTATATTTTGGATGTTGTTGAGTGTTGTATTTCATGTCGATGTTTTAGACGCTGTGTGAGTCATTTCTGCTGGGATCCATTGCAAGGTAGTCAGTTTTTTACTGCATGACTGTAGTAACTAGTTATTAAGTCTGTAATATTGTAACATTACTGCTGTTAATAACTGAATTGATTCTGGTGATGTCTTTGTGGCTTGTAGCTACTACAGTGCCATTGAGGTTCTCATTGCTGTTGGACTTACAATGGTGAGCACCTGTTTTACAATTCTCATATACATATTGTTGTAGAGTTTGGTGTGTGGGAGTTTAACATACAGTAAGAATCTGACTAGTACCGGCTTATTTTGCCATATGAAATCATATCCAGCTGCTAAAATCATGTAGTTAATCAAGAAGACTAGAAAGAAGGGTGATCAGGCTATGTGGGAAAGAATTGTGGAGAAGTTAAGCCTAGAGTGATGCCGTGTTGGACTGTGAAAGTGGCGACATTAAGATGATGAATTGATGTGAGTGGTGTGAGATAAAGTGGAGAAGGCTGAGTGTCAAGAGGCTGACAAAAATGTGCCCATGTGATTTATAAAGTTGCATTTGTGCTTTAGTAGGGTAGTCTAAGATCGGGAACGGTGGAGCTTGACTCCTGTTTGGTTGATTATTCTGTATATTGTGTTTCTGTATATTGCCTGTGTCACATTGTACAGCTTGCAGATTTGTGTATGTGTTGTTCATGTTCCAGGCTGTGGTTCTGGGCCTGACAATATTTGCAATGCAGACCAAGGTAAGTGTTCTTCGCACATGTTGCTTGATCTTTGATTGCATATTGTGTTTGTTGACTGCAGCATGTTTGCTGTATTGTTACTTGAATTGTTGTATTTTTGTAGTGATAATAGTTTAATATTTGTGTGTGATGTGTACTACATATTTCTACATGGGGAGGGAGTGGTGTAGAGTGTTTGACTTCGGATTAAGAGGTCGTGGGTTTAGTACCCGGGCAGTGCCAAAAAGTGATGTAATGCATGTTTGTCTGAATGTGGACTCAGTGCAGCCGGAATCTTTTGAGTTGGTCTGGAAATGAGTTCCAGCGACCGAGAATGCCGAATGGCCAAGTGTGTTAATAACTGTGACATTTTGAAGGAAGGGTGTATAAAGGTGAAGGTCTAGAAAGCTTTTTTTAAATGCATCATACATGTTAACTGATTACAGTATGTAGTTGTAATCTGTAACTCTAGATAGTTACTAATATTTACATATTGTGGAAATTTCCACAAGGTACAGATATTCAAATGGTCAAAGGTTACTTGTAATTTTTAAAGCTGCTGGTTTGGTTACAAGAATAGCATCTGAGCTGTAAAAAATTTAGCATTGTAATATTTAAATGTTTCCCAAGGAGACCCAGGATAACCTGTGTTGTGTGTAGTAAATGAATCATAGTAAGAGTTGCTTCACTGCCAGGAGTGAATTTATAGTCTGAGAGTGTGCTTCAGGTTGGAGCTGTAATACATTATGTTTAGGTGTCTTGATTTTTACGACTCATTAGTCATTTTTGCTTGCTGTGTTACAGTGGGACTTCACGATGTTCAGTGGAGGACTGCTCGTTTTTCTGATTATTCTGATACTCTTCGGCTTGCTTTGTGCAATTATTCGTAGCCGTGTAAGTGCAGTGTTTACAATCTATGGTGTAAGTTGCTGTATAATTGATACTGAATGCACTTGTTAACTGTTAGTTGCTGTGTAGAAGTGTTGCATTTGTGAAGACTGATGTTAGTGGTGATTCTTTTTACTGAAAGTTATTAGGCTGCATCAAATTCATTTATTGTTATCGCTGATCATGGTGTATGTCCATAAGTCCGCGCCTGCGATTCGTAAGCCTTATGACCGACACATGGCGCGTTAAATGCTGCATAATAATAATAATAATAATAAGTCTGTTAGTCTATCTTGTCTGTTACGTGGTGCAACTTGGCTTCACTGTGCAAAAATGGCTGGACAGATCAAGATGCTGTTTGTGGTGAACACTCGTAGGGGCCCATGGAATGTTGCGTTAGACGACAGGGGCCTTGGCTGTCAAAAACAGTTCCACAAGGTGGAGAGCATCATAGAAATTCATCCTTTATCTATAACTACAATATTTTGGATGCAGGTTTAGCTATGCTGTAAAAAATCGGATAACTTTCTTGTTATAGTTTAGAAACCATTATCAAATCCAAACCCAACCACGTGATAAGCTATTTGTAATTTGTCAGTTTCGGACCCCTTCATATCTCCAGAACAGCTGCAGTTAGAGACTTGGAATTTTGCATGTGTATAGAGGGCAGCGGGCCCTAATGAAAACTATGCAAAACTTGGTCATAGGGCATCAGGATGGGGTCACGTGACCTACTTTTGAATTTCGGGACTCTCCTCATATCTCCTAGCTAGAGACTTCAAATTTTGCATGCAGGCTGGGGGCTCTAACGAAAATTATGCAAACACATGGTGGTCTGGGGTGGGGTCCATTCCATACCTGCGGAGTGACAGCAGCACCAGCTAGGCTTGACGTGCCACAGTCAGCGCTGAGGCCTGCTGCTATAGCTGGCCCAGTGCACTTCCCCTGGTGTGTGTGGTGAGTTATGTGTATGAGTAGGTATTGCGTGGCTACTGTCACTAGTGACAGTGCATGTGTATGTGTAGTTAGTAATTGAGAGGCTTTGTATCTGTATATTTAAGGTGCCCAGCTTGTAGCCACAGGTTTCTTCGAGACCTTGCCCAGCTACACTAGGCAGTGTAGCATAGCGGGCATCAGGCTGGTGGCCCTAGCAGTGAGGTATCTTCATCTGTTGTCTTGCAGCCAGCACCCATTACTAGCTCAGGCACCACTAAACTTGAGTGTAATGGCCCGTCACAGCTTAGTAAGGACACAGGTGGACCCTCTGCACCTGTCCGAGAATTTAATCTCACAGTGTGCTCACTAAGCCTAGCTTACATGAAAACCACGTGCCCTGGCTGGGACTGAACTCCTGTCCAGCGCATGGCCACCCAGCTAGGTTAGCGTACACTGTGGCTCAGTCAGTGCATTTCTGCATTAGACTTCTATGCCACCAGGACCAGGGCGGGGTCACGTGACCTACTTTTGACTTTTGGGATGCCTCTCATATCTTCGGAATGGCTACAGCTAGAGTGTCGTGTGCATGCAGTGTGTGCAGTGCATTTGATGCAGGCTTTGCCAAATTACTCTGGCGTCTTGTTGGTATTGATAAGTTTTTATGAAAATGTATCATGACTCAGGAGTCTAGTTTTACTTACCGCGAGCAGATATTCATATTGCTTATGCAGTATAGGTACATATTATTTTGCAGATATTTGCACATTTCTATGTAGATGCATCTTTAAAGTAAATTTTTTAAATGATTTTCCATGCAGTTAATGACATTTTGTAAGAACTTGTGTTGCTAGTAGATTGCATATCTGGACATTTTATGTAGTTGTTGCTACGTGTGTTAATGTACATGTGTAGCACAT
>Ga0126335_1000376_pt1 | contig 21240 bp, 18 predicted proteins | sample OlaspJWI45metaG_FD_108409 | JGI IMG/M metagenome (GOLD analysis project Ga0126335, IMG submission 108409) | Marine gutless worms symbiont microbial communities from Oahu, Hawaii - Olavius sp. 1 OAHU.JWI-45 metaG | ecosystem: Host-associated > Annelida > Digestive system > Unclassified | place... | reverse complement strand
TTCGGTACACTGTCGGACATGGTGGCCTCCTTCCCTGGCTAAATGTTTGGTCTCGCAACCTTTATTTAACCATATCGAGGCCACCGCCTCAAATGTGCGAAAAATATTATACGTTATGGAACCCCGAACCCGTTGCCACGCTCGTCCACAACTATCTCTCAGGAAACCTTGCCGCGCCCATCCAACGCTACTTGATCGCGCGCCGGGAAAGCTACCGCATCATTTTCAAGCGTATTCGGGCAGCCGGCCTTACGAACAAGGACATTTGGCCCATCATGATTGTGTTGTGGAATGAGCAGTTGTTCTTTGAGGTTCACGAGTGGTTGGAACAGGCCTGGCATCTAAGCCAGGGAGCCGAAAAGCAAACTTACCAGGCAGTGATACGGGCTGCCGGGGTTTACATCCACCTGGAGGCCGGCCGCAGCGCATCGGCTGACCGGCTGGCCACCAAGGCAGCTGACGGCTTGTCCCGCCACCGCAACATACTGGCCGGCTATTTTGATGTAACCCGCTTGCTGGACAAACTCAAATCCCGGGACCCGGTGCCGCCCAAATTAAGCCCCTCTCCTCCGGCCGGTACGTAAACCGGCGCTGGTTAGGTTGTCACCGCTTCAGGGGCCGACCCATGCCGGAAACGCGTATGCCGACTTGCTCACATCAAACCGGGCTTATAGCCGTCTTTGATGTGTATTATCAAAACGACGGGCTGTCCTCCACAGCTGCCGCAGGTATCAATGCGTATGCGGATGCCCAGCCGGTTCGTGTCTATCGCGGACTGCGACCCGATGCGAAGCCGTATGTGCCCGGTGAGTTTTATCGGCGTGAGTTGCCGTGTATTCTCGAGCTTTTGGAAACGTTCTCGGTCCTTCCTCGGGTAATCATCGTGGACGGCTATGTCATGCTGGGGTCCCGGCCGGGTCTGGGGCAACATCTTTTCACGGCTCTCGGAAGCAGCCTTCCGGTGATCGGTGTGGCCAAATCGGCCTACAAGGGTGCCGGGGGCGTACCGGTTCTACGTGGTCGTAGCACGCGCCCCCTCTTGGTCACTGCGGCGGGCATGAATGTAGATGTGGCGGCCGCCAACATCCACAAGATGCATGGAGACCACCGCATCCCAACCCTGTTGAAGCTGGTTGATCGGCTGGCACGGGGTTATGCGGGGGGATATGGGGTCTAGGTGGTGTCAGTCGGCCGCAGGCCGACCCTTGGCAATCTCTTTGTACAGCGCGCCGGCCCAGCGGTAGACGGGTGCGGTTTTGTCGGTTTCCAGGTGAAGGACCTTCATCACGGTGCTGCGGGCTGAGGGGCCGTCTGCAAACCCTTCCCAGAGGATCTGGGCTTTTAACAGCAGGGCCTCTGGAAATTCGGGGTCTTTGGCCAGGATGTTTTCCACGACGGCCAGGGCATCATCGAAACGTTTTTCGGTTTTACAGACCCGCGCCGCGGTCAAGTCACCGGCCAACTGCTCCCGTAGCGTTACCCGGGCCCGCCCCCCGCTGTAGAGCATTCCGGCCGACCCGCTCACAAATCCGGTGATGACCATTACCAATATGGTGGCCACCGGAGCGCCCAGCAGGATGATTGCGATTTTGATTGCAAACCTTACCGGCAAGAAAAACGTGATAAACAGTATCGGAAAAAGGACCCAGCAATAGACCCTGATAAAGTATGTGCGGGATGCTGCGTCGATGTCCTTTAGGCGTTTCAGGTCGGCCTCCTGGGGCTTTTGGTGGGTATGCTTGCATACCGACCGGCATCAGGGGTGCATTCTAGTCCACTCGCCGACACTTGTCAAAAGGAAGCCGACCAGACCCGAGCTACTTTTCCGCCATATCGAAACCCTCAAGGAATTGGCCGTATCCAGCGGCCTGCATCGCATCGCGCGCAATGAACCGCAAAGACGCCGAGTTTATGCAATAGCGCAGGCCGGTAGGGCGGGGGCCGTCGTTGAAAACGTGCCCCAGGTGCGAATCCCCGTGTTTGCTGCGGACTTCGGTACGGACCATGAAATGACTGGTGTCCTTCAATTCGACCACATTCGCCGGTACCAGCGGGCGCGTGAAGCTGGGCCAGCCGGTCCCAGATTTGAATTTGTCCACTGAGCTGAAGAGCGGTTCGCCCGAGACGATATCCACATAGATGCCGGCTTTTTTATTGTCCCAGTAACGATTGTTGAAGGGTGGTTCCGTACCGTCCTCCTGAGTTACCCGGTATTGCAGCGGGGTTAGGCTTTGGCGCAGCGTGGCCTTATCGGGCACCGTATACTGGCCACCGGCCGATGGCGGTGTGGGCGACATGATCCGGGCGGTTTTCAGGTTCTTTTCCGCATCGCCCCAGGCCTTGGCCAGGAAGCGGTCGCGTCCGGAATTAGAGCGGTACAGCTTATACCGGATGGGGCTTTTCTTGTAGTAATCCTGGTGGTAATCTTCCGCAACGTAGAACGGTCCCAGGGGCAACAGTTCGGTTACGATCGGTGCGTCGAAGTGGCCGGAGGCCATCAGCTGCTTTTTTGAAGTCTCCGCCTGACGGCGCTGGGTGTCGTCGGCGTAGAATATGGCGCTGCGGTAATGTGGGCCACGATCCACGAACTGTCCGCCGCCATCCGTTGGATTCACGTGCCGCCAGAAGATATCCAGCAGTTCCGGATACGTAATTTTGGCCGGGTCGTAAACTACCTTGACTGCTTCGATATGCCCGGTGCCGCCGGACGATACCTGCTGGTAAGTCGGGTTTTGCAGTTGACCGCCGGTGTATCCGGAAATGGCCTCGATGACCCCGTCCACTTTTTCGAAATCGGATTCCGTGCACCAGAAACAGCCGCCGGCAAAAACCGCCTCGCGGGTCTCTTTGTTCATTATGGGTTGTTTTTCCATATTTTTATCCATGCTGATGACGTTGTGAGCGATAATGAATATTGCCCCGGCGACGATCAGGCCTGTAATGATGGTTTTCATGTTGAACCTCCCGGTAGTTGTGCGTATACACGCCGGAAATCGGTCATTGAATTGAATTTAAGCACTTGGTACAGAATTACAACTGAGGCGGCTGTTGACCGGGCCGATTGTGTAATCCTGCTAACAACTTAAGTACCCGTCAGCCGGAATATGTCACCGGAATGTAAAAAACAGGTAAAAAATGCCGACCCATCATCAACGACGGCGGTAGATGAGCCTGGAACCTGACACAGGGACGAAACCGTCCGCTGTATCCGGCAGGCGTTCATGGGCACCGATGATCAGGATGCCATCCCTTCCCAGTCTCGCGGTTACCCGTTCAAAGGCAGCGCTTTTTTGGGGATCACGGTAGTAGGTGAGCAGGTTGTTGCGCAGAAAAATGATGTCGAACAGTCCCGACGGGGTTTGCCCGGCGACCAGGTCCTGGCAGGCCCAGGAGATATGGGTTTTCAGTTCCGGGAGGATGGATAACCGGCGGCCGCCTCTGCTGCTTTTGAAATGTCGCCCCAATTGTTGCGCGGTCAATTCTCTGACGCTGCCACGGTTGTAGACACCCTCTTGGGCCTGGGCCAGATAATCAGAATTCATATCCGTAGCGACTATTTCCAGGCGGGAGTGGGCGGCCCCTTTCAGGTCGAGTTCCGCCCAGGCCATTTTAAGGCTGTAGACTTCCTCACCGCGAGCACAGCCGGCCGTCCAGATGCGGATCCGTTCCGGGTGTCTGGATATCAGGTTGGGCAGAATGTTTTCTGCCAGAACCGTCCAGACCCGCCGGTCCCGATAAAATCGGCTGATAGAGACCGTTAACAGGTCCAGGCAGGCGTCATGGGCGGTTTTATCAGTGGCCAGTATTTGCAGGTAACGTTCAATTCGGCGGCAGTCCAGAGTCTGCATGTGGCGGGCTATTCGCTTTTTAACGCCCTTGCGGACCTTGCGGTATCCTTTCCAGGAAAGGTTAAAAAATTTGAGCAGTTGTTTGAATTGAAGATCGTCCATAACGTCAGGGTTTTAGGTGGAAGGCTGAAGGCGGAAGGTGTGGGCGGTTGGAAAGCCACTGAAGCCATTTCAAATGCAGCCTCACATTACCGCCGGGGACCGATGCTCAGATTTTTCTTCAGCCTTCAGTCTTCGGCCTGAAGACCTGATTTTAGCTGCTTTGCAAAGGCGGCAAACCGGCGGGACTCATAATCATTGCCTTGCAGTTCATAAATGCGGCTGATCCTTCGATAGTACAGCTCTCGATTGGCGGGGTCTTCCCGGATCAGGCCGAGATAAAGTTCGAGGATCTTGGTGGAGTGGTCGCCGGTAGCAAAACTGGTTTCGGCATAACGCTGTTTCACCAGTGGGTCGACCCTGATTCCGCAGCCCGTGCAGGTACGCATGATTTCACCATACAGGTTGCGGGCCTCTTCCTGACGGCCTTGGGCTTCATAGGCCCCGGACAGGGCCTGGGCGATCTGGCTGTCCCAGCCAAAATCAGCCAGCAGGTTTTGGAAAAAATCGGTGGCCTGTTCGAACTGCCCCGCGCGCATAAATGTTTCACCGGTCAACATCTTGGTTGGCAGCAGCTCGGCCAGCGATGGTGGGCAGGCGGACAGTAATTTCCGGGCGTCACCATAAGCCCCTGCTTCCCAGAATATTTCACACATCAGGTAATAGGCCCGCAAGGAGCCGGGATGGTCTGCCATAAAGCGTTCCAACAGGGTCCGGGCCGTTTCATGATCACCCTGGTTCAGGTGGGCGGTGGCCAGCTCTAGGGTAATGTAGTTCGCCCCAAACGGATATGCCCGGGCAGCCTCCGTCAGCAAGGTCACGGCGGTATCAAAATCGCCGCGGTTCAAGGCGACGAATCCCGCTTTAAAATTTTCGGGATAGGAAAGATAGGCCGCTTTTGCTTCATCTTCCAAGGCATTACACAGGGCTTCAAAATACTCCTCATCCGAGCCGGCATCCTGAAACGGGCGCCCGTCTGCCTCGGATTCATAAAAGTCATATGTTTCCCGATCGTCAGGTTCGGCTGCAATGTTCGCGATCAGGGCTTTTATGTCGGCTGCCAGATGGGTATCCGCGGTCAGTTCCAGGGCCAGGTCCAACAGCTCGCGTCCCTCGGCCGGACAGCCCGCTTCCAACAGCGCGGCACCTTCCCGACGATGGTCCCCGGCCAGGAATTCCTTGCAGCGTTGCAGCTTGTCTTCCAGCTGACTGCGGTAACCAGGGGCAACCTCAGGCCGGCGTGCCAGGCGCGCCAGGGCCTTTTCATAGGCAATCTTCGCCTGGCCATAGGCCCCGCGGCCGACATCGGCATCGGCTTTTTGTTCGAACTTTTTGGGGGTGCCCCCGGAGAAAAAATCAACCAGTCCCACGGAATCAGCCTTGATTGTCGATTCATTTAACCTGTGCGGTCTTGCAACCAGCTTTCACATATGCGACAGTTGCCCCGGCAAAAATCGCACCTATCCCAAAAAATAGGCCTTATCCGGGATTTATGCAACGATAAACCAAACGAGCGCCCATTGTGCGGATTGGATGGATATGTTGCCGGAAGTACCCGTTGCTTCTGATGGTGGGCTGCATGGGAAGCGCTTTACGAAAAGACGCGCTTTCCATTTGAAAGGGCTGCTTTGCATCCCTGCATTCATGTTCCGGATGAGCCAAACTCTTATTCCCTGAACAGGGATTGCCCAAGCTGGCACGAATACGGTTCCAGCCGGAGAACGGCACCACGGCCGGAGGGTGACAGGGTGAACGCCCGGGTTACCCGGAGGTATTCGGTTGACTGGCGGAGACGGGCACACGACATGTCATCGCATGCGGCAATGGCGCCGGCTGCAAACTCAATAGAATAGGCAGATGAACTGATATGACCAACTTTGCATCCATCGGTTTTGACACACCGCTTGAATTGGCCCGTGGGAAAACGATCAAGAACCGGTTTTGCAAAGCGGCCATGAGTGAACAGCTCGGGGACCAAAACCATGATCCCCGGCCGGGGCTGGCAACGTTGTATAAAAGACTGGCCGACGGTGGTGTGGGACTGATGGTGACCGGAAACGTCATGGTGGACCGCGCGGCCCTGGGAGAGCCGCACAACGTGGTTCTGGATACGGACAGCCGCCTGGCACGCTTTGAAACGTGGGCGGCAGCAGGCCGTGCGGCCGGAGCCCATATCTGGGTGCAACTCAATCATCCCGGGAAACAGATACCCAATTTTTTAAACAGAGAACCGGTTGCACCCTCGGCCGTGCCGCTGGGCACCGGTCTGGAAAAAGTTTTCAACTTGCCACGGGCGCTCAACGAGGACGGGATCCTGGATATCATTCAAAAATTCGCTCGGAGTGCCCGATTGGTCCGAGACGCCGGATTCGACGGGGTGCAGATCCACGGCGCCCACGGCTACCTGGTCAGCCAGTTTTTATCCCCGCGCCACAACCGGCGGGACGATCGGTGGGGTGGGAGTGATGCCGGACGCAGCCGGTTTGTTCGGGAGGTGTATTGCGCTATCCGCCAGTCCGTGGGGGATAGCTTCCCGGTCGGAATTAAGCTCAACTCTGCAGATTTCATGAAAGACGGTCTATCACCGGAAGCATCTTTGCAAGTGATCGTAGAACTGGAGCAGGCCGGGATAGATTTGGTGGAAATATCGGGTGGGACTTATGAAAGTCCGGCCATGGTGGGACACCGGCAAAAAGCGAGTACCATCAAACGGGAAGCCTATTTTTTGGAATTTGCCGAGAAGGTGCGGCAGGTCGTCAACGTCCCCCTGGTGGTCACCGGTGGGTTCCGAACCGGCACGGCCATGCACCGGGCCCTGCAAAGCGGGGCGACCGATATGATCGGATTGGCCCGACCGCTGGCCGTGGTACCGGACTTTCCCAAGGCGCTGTTGGCCGATCCAGATCATGGGCTGGCCCTCAAGCGGCCTTCAACCGGGTCTCGGTACCTGGATCGTATGACTATGTTGGATATCACGTGGTATGAACGCCAATTGGGGCGGATGGCAGCCGGTCGGTCACCCAAAGTGAATCTAAGTGTCTGGTGGACCGTCCTTGGAACCTTGTTGTCTTCCGGGCTACTCGCTTTCCGTCCGCGAAGAGTATAAAGTGGATCTTGATGACTGCAGCGTTATCAGACTGCGTCGAAATCAATCCAGAATTATAGATGACAGAAAGTACACCACCTTTGCGGGTTGCCTGGTTGGTCTGGGGCCTGGGAGCATTGTTGTTCCTGATGGGTTTTTTCCAGCGGGTAGCGCCCGCCGTTATGACCACCGAGCTGATGCGCGCCTTCAGTATCAATGCTGCCGGCCTGGGCAGTCTTTCGGCCCTTTACTTCTACAGTTATATTGCCATGCAGATTCCTACCGGGATTCTGGCCGACCGCTGGGGGCCCCGGCGCCTGCTGACGGCGGGGGCCTTGGTGGCCGCCCTGGGAACCGGGCTTTTCGCCCTGGCCGGTAGCCTTTTCTGGGCCGGCATGGGTCGTCTGTTGATCGGCGGCAGCGTGGCGGTGGCCTTCGTCGGCCTGTTGAAGGTGGCCACCAACTGGTTTCCAGTCCGGCTGTTTGCCCTGGTTTCGGGGCTGGCGCTATTCAGCGGCATTGTTGGCGCGGTGTTCGCCGGGCCGCCGCTGCGGCTCATGATGGGCTGGTACAGCTGGCGATTTATCATCGCCGGGTCGGCGGTTGCGACCCTGGGGATCTGCATCTGCATCTGGTTATTCGTGCGCGATACCCCCAGCGAAAAAGGATATGCTGATTTCGTCCAACTGGGGACGATGCATCCGGAAGTAAATCAACCCGGTATCATAGGCGGTCTGATAGAAATCCTGCGTTTCGCCAATACTTGGCTCATCTGTGTTATCCCGGGAGCCGTGGCTGGCGCGGTACTGACCTTTTCCGGTCTCTGGGGGGTACCGTACCTGGCGACGCACCACAACCTGTCCACCGCGGGTGCCTCGGTACTCACCACGGTTCTGATGGTTGCCTGGGCCGTGGGTGGACCAGCCTTCGGCTGGCTTTCAGACAGAGTGGGGCGGCGCAAAGCGCCATACCTGTGGGGCTGTAACATAGCGCTCGCGGCCTGGAGCGGAATTCTTCTGCTGCCCGACTTGCCTTTGCCCCTGCTCATCGGGCTGCTTGTCCTCGCCGGTTTCTGTTCCGGCTGCGTGATTATCGGTTTTGCTTATGCCAAGGAATCGGTGCCGGTCCACCTGGCGGGGACGGTTTCCGGGCTGGTGAACATGGGCACCATGGCCGGCCCCATGATCCTGCAACCGGCCGTGGGGTGGATCCTCGATCGGAAATGGCAGGGCCAGCTGGAAAACGGTATCCGCGTGTATCCCCTGGAGGCCTATCAAGCGGGCTTTGCGCTCGTGCTGGCCTGGCTCTTACTGGCTTGTATCCTTTTGATATTCACCCGCGAAACCAACTGCTGCCAAACGGTTTACGCCGATGAGCAGGCCTGCCCGACCTAAAGGCCGGATGGTGATGGCCGGCATTGCTACAGGGCCAGCAATCACATTTGCGAAATTTGACCCAGAAATAAAACTAGAATAGGATGAAGGGTATCTTTCAAATAAAAAAGGAGCGCCTATGTACCTGCCGTCTATTTATAAAAAATTTTCGGAGAAGTACCCGGATATTTTCAACCTTTACAATGACCTGGGCGTTGCCTGCCGCAATGCCGGTCCGCTGAGCGCGAAGGAGCAGAACCTCGTAAAGCTCGGCATAGCCATCGGTTCCAGTTCGCGGGGCGGCATCATGTCACACACCCGCAAAGCCCTGTCTTCCGGTGCCACCCAGGATGAAGTCCTCCAGGCGGTACTGTTGGGATTAACCACCATCGGGTTTCCGCAGATGATGGCCGCCATGAAATGGGTCGATGAAGTTTTGAGCGAACAAGCCGCGGAGTGATGGCTTTCTCGGCCGGGTCGCTTGATATCATAGATCAGACCTGACCTGCCCGGCTGGTCGCCTTGAGGATTTCATGGATCTTTTTTGATAGCTCCGGCAGGTTGAATGGTTTTTGAATAAACCCGTTGCAACCTCGCTCTATGATCTCGGCGGCCCGACTATCCATGGCGTAGCCGCTCGAAAGAATGACGGGTATTTGAGGCTGGTGCTTGCGAAGCTGGTCAAACGTTTGACCACCGTCCATGCCGGGCATGATCATATCCAGGATCACCAAATCGATCTTGCCTTCAGTGGCAGACATGATCTCGATGGCCTGCTGACCGCCTTCCGCCACCATTACCCGATATCCAAGCTTTTCCAGCATGGCCGCGCCCACCTCGAGAATCATGTTCTCATCATCAACAAGCAGAATGGATTCTGAGCCGGTCAACAGTTCTGTTTCCGCGGGTATTTCCCGGTGGGGGGCTCTTGCGGACAAGGGCAAGTAGATATTGAAGGTGGATCCCTGGCCGATCGTGCTGTCAACCGTGATAATGCCGCCGTGATTCTTGATGATGCCATAAGCCGAAGCCAGTCCCAGGCCGGTGCCGCGGCTCTTATGCTTGGTCGTGAAAAACGGATCAAAAATCTGTTGCCGCACATTATCATCCATCCCTGAGCCGGTGTCCGAGATGGACAAAAGGGCATAGTCGCCGATTTTCAATTGGAGGGTCGCACTGGTCGCCTCATCAAGGGTGACCACCTGGCTTTCCAGATACAGTTCCCCGCCGGCCGGCATGGCCTGCCAGGCGTTGATGAAAATGTTAAGCAGGACCTGTTCGATTTGCCGTTTATCGGCTTCTACAACGATCGGTTGCGCTCGGGTTTTATTATGAACCTGGATTTCTTTGCGCGTGCGCTGAAACATCGCAGCGGTGTTCAGCATGTGGTCCGTAATGTCCAAAGGCTTGACCTCGTATTTCCCGCCGCGGCTGAATCCCAGTAGCTGTTTGGTCAGATCCGTGGCACTGCGTATATATGCTTCGATGGCGTCCAGGTGTTCCTTTTGCGGATCCGGTGCGGTCAGGTCCGCGACCATCAAAGAAGCCCGTCCCTGGATGCCCATGAGCAGGTTGTTGAAGTCATGGGCGATACCGCCGGCCAGGGTGCCGATAGCCTCGAGTTTCTGGGTCTGCAGCAGTTGCTGCTCCATCTGGAGCCGCGCAGTGATATCTTCATATATGACAATCTGCTCGCGGTTTTTTCTGATGACCGGGGTAAAATGAATGTCTTTGACAGAGCCGTCCAGGCAGGTGACTTTGAAGGTCTGCGATTTGGCATATCCAACTACAGGCTGCGGCCGCCATTCAATCCAGGCGCTTAAAGCTTCACGACGGCCTGCTTCATCCGGGAAAGCCCGGTTGAACCAATCGATTCCCGTGGGCACCTCTTCCAGGGTATATCCAAACATCTCCGTGAACCGGGGATTGACATATTTATAGCGGCCGTCCCGGCCGATCAAAGAGATGCCAAAAGGCGATCTCTCCACCAGAATCCTGAATTGTTCCTCACTGTCTTTCAATGCCGCGTGGGCCTGCTTTTGGGCCGTGATGTCCCGTGAGGTGCCATACAGGCCGATGATATTGCCGGCCTCGTCGTAGCGCGGATGCCCCGTGGTGTCGATGTAGTGTGTCTGGCCGTCGGGAAAAAAGACGCGGACTTCTATGTTGTACGGCGTGCCCGCCAGGGCCCCCCGGAATCCATTTAGGTACGCGTCCCAGTCGTCCGGATGCCAGATCTTTTCCAGGGCTTCCATGCCCGGTGGATCCGGCTGGGGTTCAAACCCGTAGACCGTAAACATCTGCCGGGACCAGACGCGGCGATTGGTTTTGATATTATAACCCCAATAGCCGATGCCGGCCATCTTCTGAGCCAGTGCCATCGTTTCATTCAGATCCCGTAATTCCTGTTCCGCTATCTTACGCTGCGTAATGTCGATCACAATCCCTTCGTAATGAAGAATTTTTCCAAAAGAATCATAGGTAGCCCGGGTGCTGTTGGACACCCACAACCGCGTACCGTCTTTGCACTTGGCCTGGAATTCGTAGTTTTCAATTTTGCCCTCCCGCTTGATGATCTCCATATACCGTTGTCGGTCAGCCGGGTTGAGGTAGTACTGGGTGGCAATATCGGTGATGCCGGCAACAAGGTCATCGGGGGAATCATACCGCAACATCTGGGCGAAGGCGGCGTTTACCCGGATGAAGCGGCCGGCAGGTGAACTCTGGAAAAAACCGACGACCGAGTTTTCGAAAATACGCCGGTACTTTTCCTCACTTTCCCGCAGGGCTTCCTCTGAATGGGCCCGCGCGGTGATATCGAGACCCAGTGATAATGCGCCGATGATGATGCCATCATCGTCGTGGAGCAGAGAATTATTCCATTCACAGGTAATGACTCTGCCGTCCTTGGTAAGATTGTCGTTGACGGCCTGATTGGAAAGGGCGCCCTCCATCAAACTGGCAACGATCCCGCTTACCAGGGGCCGATCTTTTTCCGGTATCATAAAATCAAAAAAATTCTGTCCCATAACCTCGGCCTTCGACCACCCGAATATTGCCTCCGCTTTTTTATTCCAATCTGTTATGCGCCCTTTCTTGTCCCAGAGAACGAAAGCCAGCGGTGCCGTATCATACACATTTCGAAAGCGTTCTTCACTTGTCCGCAAGTCTTCCTTGATACGCGTTTGCTGGCTGATATCACGCAAGGCGGTCATTCGGATGGTACGGCCCTGGTGGACGGTCATGCGGGCCTGAATTTCACAAGGGAAGGTAGTGCCGTCTTTGCGCAGTGCGATTGCTTCATAAGGTTCTTCGTAACCGGCCAGCATGCGCGCCTTTACCCTTTCACGATATTCAGGCACGATCCAATCCGTGCCGGGACGGCCAACGGCTTCGGCGTGGCTGTAGCCGAACATGCGCTCCGCAGTCAGGTTCTGATCCAGGCAAATGCCTTTTTCTGATAGGAAAACGGCTTCAAAGGAGGCCTCTGACAGCGCTTTGAGTCGTGCCTCGGAATCGCGCAGGTCTTGCTCTGCCGCTTTGAGCCCGGTTATATCCCGGGTAACCCCTTCCACACCTGCAATCGTACCATCCGGGTGCTTATAAAAGTGGGCGTTGGTGGACGCCCACCATATGGATCCGTCTTTACGTTTCAGCCGGGCTTGAAAATTAGACACCTGACCATTTTCTTGCAGCTGGGTCAAAAACGCTTGGCGTTCTTCCGGGTACAGATAGGCTTCTTCGGCCATTTTCATGCCGATGGCTTCTTCAACCGTATATCCGGATAGTTTGAAAACAGATGGAGATATATAGATAATCCGGCCGGTTAGATCCGTCCGGTATAGCAGGTCGGGGCTGCTATCTACGAGAACCCGATAGGTTGCCAACTCCTTTTCCAGAGCATTGATCCGTTCCATCAGATTCTCGGGGGTGGGTGTTTGGGGCATGGTGACCGCCTATTTACGGAAACGGGATCGCGAGCGTTGACCGGCCGGAGTATAGGTGACCGGTTAAGCAAGAGTGAATGAAGGACAGTATAGTCGACGTGCAGGGAAAAATCAAAAACTTGTCATCCGGATATATGACGGCCGGCTTTCGTGTGGGGCGATGCAGCGGTCAGGATTTCACCAGACGCAACAAAGTGATTTCCGAGGGGGAGCCCAGCCGCAGGGGCGGACCCCAGTAGCCGGTGCCCCGGCTGATGTAGATTTGGGTGTTTTCGTGGCGGTGCAAACCGGCCACGTAGGGCTGGAAGAAATGCACCATGAAATTCCAGGGAAAGAACTGGCCGCCGTGGGTGTGTCCGGATATCTGCAGGTCGAATCCGGCTTGGGCGGCCGCAAAAATGTTCTTGGGTTGATGGGCCAGCAGGATTTTTAAGTCGGTATCCGGGGCACCCCGCAGGGCCAGGTGCGGGTCTGAACGGTGGCTGTCGTAAAACTGGCCGGCTTGGTAATCGGTGACACCGCCCAGCAGGATCTTCCGGCCGTTATGTGCAATGATACGGTGGGCATTGTTCAAAACGGTGAAACCGAGACTGTGCACCTTTCTGATCCAGGCCGGCGCGCCGGAATAGTACTCGTGATTGCCGGTAACGAAGTAATTGCCATAGCGGCTGCGGGTAGCGGCCAGTGGCTCCACGTCGCCGGAGAGCCGGCGCACCGAGCCGTCTACCAGGTCACCGGTGAGGACCACGATATCGGCATCGAGTTCGTTGACCCTGCCGACGATACCTGCCACGTAAGGCCGCCTGACCGTCGGGCTGACATGGATATCCGTGATCTGTACGATCCGAAAGTCTTCCAACTGGGGCGGTAGGTTTCGAAAAGGGATGTCGACCGCTTTTACGTTGGGAACATCCCGGGCTTCGGCCAGCCCGTAGCCGGTGAACAGCATGGCCGCCGCAGATACCCCGCCATTCATGCCGTAGGCCAGAAACCGGCGGCGCGATGCATCCGGCCCCAGAGACGCCGGCAGGTCATTTTGGGCCCGCCAGTATAAGCCTTTGGCCACTGCCAGAACGATCAGGCCGGCATCGCGTAAAAGCAGAATCGTAAATAGAAAACTCAAATAGCCAGCTCCCAGATACCCGATCCAGGCCATCGCCGCCACGCCGAATCCGCCGGCGTCATAGCGCCTTAAAATGATAGATATAATCGGCAGCCACATTATGACCAGGACGCCTACAAGAACGGCGACACGGGTGTACCAGCCCGGCCGGGTTTTCCAGAACCAGCGCCGGGAGATGTACATGCCGAGCGCGGTCATGATCAGGGTGTATGTGCCGGCAAAGATCAGAAAGCTCATCATTCCATCCGTTTTGAACCGATTAGCGAGCGCATTCCCCGCAGCTGGTTGGAGCAAAGCGGAAATCCCGCTTTTAGGGGCTGCGAAGAGCGTTCCATCAAAACAGCTATTTCAACCATAACCACACTGGTTTGAATGACAAGGCATCAATTCCCGCCGGTGATTATTTTGCCGGTAGGATGTCAAGATAGTGTCTGTCGGCCGTGGGGCGACCAGTTTCAGACTGAAAGTAAAACTTTAAACACGGTGACCATCCGGCCGATTAAAGCCGCAATACAACCGAAAAGTGATTTTTTAATGGATTCGGTACGGTAATTGCACAACATATGGTGTAGTATGGCACCCTAGAGCACAAGGAGGCGTATAATGAAACGGCATGTATCCTACCCTCGGTACTACGACTATTTTGAGTATCACGGAAACACCCAGATTGTCAGAATCCGGAGACAGGGTCGTACAATCCTGCGTAAAGACTGGCTCACTTTCAACACAGTGGAAGAGGCCCTTGACTATTTCAACACTGGTTGTAATTGAGGTCAGGCAGATTTGACCTGTGACAACAGCGATACCGGCCCGCCGAAGGCGGCCGCTGCAAATCTGGTTTGATTGTTGGGCGGCAATGTGACATAAAGATTCGCCAGGCGCCATTGGGAGCCGTGTCGATCATTCCGGAAAGGAGATAACCTGATGCTCGCAAATTTGAAACGCTTTTTCAAAAAGGATGCCGCCGATGCTGCCGAAAACGGAAGCGTAGACCGGGAATACAAACTGCGGGTGGCCACCTGTGCTCTTTTCCTGGAGATGGCCCGTATTGATGAAGAGTTTACCGCTGAAGAGATGGAAACCATTCTGGGCATATTGAAGGATAAGTACGGCCTGTCCGGCGAGGAAGCGGATGCCCTGATAGCCGAGGCCGACCGGGAACTGGAAGAGAGCGTTGATCTCTGGCAGTTTGCCCGGCTCATCAACGCCAACTACAGTCTGGACGAAAAAATCGAAATCATCGAAACGCTCTGGCACATGGTGTTTGTGGATGGGAAAATGGACCAGCACGAGCACTACTTGATGAACAAACTGAAGAACCTGCTGCGCCTGTCCCAGAGCCAGTTGATCGATGCCAAACTCAAGGTTAAAAACGCCGATTAATCCCCATTTTTCGCCCCCCTTTTTGCTTGCGACTTCGGTGATTACCCACCAAAGCAAAGAGCCGCAGCCGATCCGTAGCAGCTTGGCTCTGAATCAAATGTGAATATATGTCTGCACGGCGTTGCCTGAAATTATAAACAGGAGAATGCCGCCACCGATTATAATTTGCCTTAAATACCACCACGCAATCGGTCTACGTTGACCGCCGGGTGACGTGAGTTCCGTCCTGACGGACTTTTCCCGGGCCCTTTTCAGGGCCGGGAGCTTCTTTCCGGTTCCTGCCCAGGCCCGCTCGCGGGCCAGTTTCGGTGCCTGCCGGACCGCAATCAGATCGCGGTAGGCCTACCGGGTCTCTTCCAGTGTGGCCGCCGGGTCGAACTTTGCGGACGCGGGAATATTTCAAGGGGTCAATAGAGTAGTCCCGGAAAACGTACCGGCTGCAACATAGGGTCGTTACCGAGGCATGGCAAGGATTCAAAAGCGGTGGGGTTCGACCGGCTGGGGCTTGGTCAACACAGTGGCGTCGATCAGGTGGCGGATTGAACAATTTCCGTTATCTTGTGGGTTATTTGTTCCAGGTTGAAGGGTTTCTGAATAAATCCGTCGCACCCGCGGGCCATGATTTCAGACGCCTGCCCGTCAAGACTGTATCCACTGGAGAGCAAAACCCGGGCCTGAGGGTTGATTTCTTTGATCTTGTCGAAAAGATCACCACCACCGAGGTCGGGCATGATCATGTCCAGGATGACCAGCGAAATTTGACTACTTTTCTGCTGGTAGATCTGCAGGGCATCCTGGCTGCTCGTGGTGCTGATGACCGAGTAGCCGGCCTCGGATAGCATTTCCGACGCCACTTCGGTCACGACTTCCTCATCATCCACCAGCAGGATTTTTCCCCGGCCCTTGACGATCTCTTCCGGTTTGGTTGCCTGCTCCTGGGCCCCAATTTCGGATGCAATCAGGTAGATCGTAAATGTTGTCCCGTAACCAATTTTTGAGCGTACATCTATGTAGCCCCCGTGGGCTTTGACGATCCCGTAAGCCGACGCCAGGCCCAGGCCGGTGCCGCGGCCCATCTCCTTGGTGGTGAAGAATGGATCGAAGATGCGCTCGATAGTACCATCGGGGATGCCGGTACCGGTGTCGGTTATCTGCAGCCGGATATAGCGACCCGGTTTAGGGGCGTAAGGCCGGTTCTGCATCATGGCATGGGTCACATTTTCGGTTTCCAGGTAAAGATCGCCGCCGCCGGGCATCGCATCGGCGGCGTTGATGTAAATATTCATCAGGACCTGTTCGATCTGGCTGTGATCGGCCTTGATTGCACAGGGATTGGCGTTGAGCTTCTCGTGAATATGAATTTTTCGTCGGGTGCGACCGAAGGTTTCGGCGGTTTCCCGTACCAAGATATTGAGATCGATGGGCCGGATTTCATACTGGCCCTTACGGGCATACCCCAGCAGGTGGCGGGTGAGGCGCGACCCGCTCTGAATCATCTTTTCAATGGATATGAGCTTTTTAAAGTTCTGGCTGTTTTGGTCGGTGCCCAGCAACATCAAGGTCACGTTGCCTTGAATTCCCATCATCAGGTTGTTGAAATCGTGGGCAATGCCGCCGGCCAGCGTACCGATGGCCTCCATCCTTTCGGCATGCTGCAGTTGGGCCGTCAGCTTTTTGTGTTCGGATATATCACTCAAGCTCAACAAGATACCGTAAGGTTGGCCCTCGTGGTCATCGTACCGTGAAGCACTGATGCTGACATCGATCAGCGATCCGTCCTTGTGGTACCGCTTGGTTTCATAGCCGCGGCAGGGCGTGCCGTTATCGATCAGGTTTTGGATAAGAGCCGTGGTGGCAGGCCTTTCGGATTCAGGGATAAACGGGATTTCATTCCCGATGACCTCCTTGATTTCCCAGCCGAACAATTGGGTAAACACCGGGCTCACATGGCGAACCCGGCCTTTAAGGTCGTACATGATAATTGCATCTGCCGATGAATTGATCAGCGATTGATACAGTTCTTCCGCCTTCTTTGACTCCTCGTAGAGCTTTTTCAAGCGCCTTTCATTTTCCGCCAGGGTCTGCTCCGTGTTTTTACGCTCGGTAATATCCTGCAGGCTGCCTTCGTAGTATTGGATATTGCCGTCTATATCCCGGACTGCCTTGGACTGGTTTTCAACCCAGATGGTTTTCCCATCATAGGTCTGCATCTGTGTCTCGAAGCTCGTCGTGTCCAGATTGGCATCCATGAGGGATTTCCAGGTGCTGCGTTCCATTGGATCCGTATAGAGCTGCGTGGCATTCATGGCGATAAAAGATTCGCGATCCGGATAACCAAGCGCTGTGATAAGTTTGGGGTTGGCATCCAGCACCCGTCCGCCCGGTGTGGTGCGGTACAATCCGATGGGCACCCCATCAAAGAGGCTGCGGTAATGTTTTTCGCTATCGGTCAGGGTTATCTGGATTCGGTTTTGCTCCGCTACGCGCTCTTCCAGGCTGGTCACGAGCTCTTTTACGTGCTGTGACATGCGGTCGAAAGTCCGGGCCAACGCCCCGATTTCATCTTTACGGGCCAGCATTTCACCGGTTCCAGTAAAACTCCAGTCGCCTGCCCCTATTTTTTGGACGGAATCGCCCAGACGTTCGATTGGGCGAATGTAGCGCAAGGCCGCGCGGCGCCCCAAGCGGTAGACCCCGCCAAAGGTCAATAGCAATAGGGCCATCACCCCACCGATAAAATAGAGCCCTTCGCGGGAGACAAATTGCTGGTATTTGTCTTTTATTTGGCCGGCGTGGTTTTCCAGGGCCGTGAACGGAGCGGAAAACTCGTCGACATAGGTGGTGGCGGCGATCATCAAGATCTTGCCTTTGAACGGTGTCGGTGCCGGGGTCATGGTCATGAATTTTTCGCGAATGGACCCGTCCGGCTCCTGCCAGTTGTAATAACCCGATCTCTCGGTACCTTTTAGAGTCGGCTTGAAGATGACCCACCATGAAGGAAGCTTGGTGGAGAGCAGGGCCATGTCCATGTCGATCAGCTTCTCATTGGGGTGGATCCGCATGATACCGTTACCGGCCTCATAGACGCAGGTGTAGCCGCTGACGCCGACGACCTGAACGGCAATTTTTCTGAAATTGGGATCTTTTTGGAGTTCCTCCATCGTGGCGTTCGGGTGCGCCTTTAGATAAATGTCCACCTGGACGGCCACATCGCGGGCTTTGTACTCTATGACCTGTTCACCCAGCCGGCGCAGGTGGACCAGCGCTTCCGTATTCAGGTCGTAGATGGTTCTTGAGAGCAGCCTGCCGACGTATTTGGTAGAGGTGACGCCACCCACAAATGATAGTAAAAACAGTAAGATGAGAGGGCCGATGGCAATGAGCAGATAGTCACGGGTAAACTGCCCGGTCATGGAATGTTGTTTTTGGCCCAACCACTTCATGGCATTCCTCACATTACCGGTTCCTGTGGAAGGATATAGGTATCAATCATTATATCGGCCGGATGCAACCAATACTTTAAGAATCCATAAATCCTGTCGCCCGTTTAGCAGTTGACCTGTTCCTGAATATTGGATAAGCGGTTACTTCTAATGTCATGCAATGAAGATCCAAGGATACAAGCCCACAGAAGAAGGAGAACAAAATGGTAAAACTTGAAACCGATATGGGTGATATCATCATAGAGCTGGACGATGAAAAAGCGCCCGCAACCGCTGCCAATTTTCTGAACTATGTCAAGTCCGGGCATTATGACGGGACAATTTTCCACCGAGTGATCGATGGTTTCATGATCCAGGGTGGGGGCATGGATGCCGAGATGCAAGAACGCGCTACCGGTCAACCGATCGAGAACGAAGCGGACAACGGGCTGACCAATGATGCGTATACGGTCGCCATGGCGCGAACCATGGATCCCCACAGTGCCACGGCCCAGTTTTTCATCAATGTCCAAAAGAATGACTTCCTGAACCACACGGCCAAAACGCCGCAGGGCTGGGGGTATGCCGTTTTTGGCAAGGTGACCGAAGGACAGGGCGTGGTGGACAAAATCAAGACCGTAGATACCGGACGCAAAGGCATGCATGACGATGTGCCCGTGGAACCGATTCTCATAAACAAGGCCACGGCTGTTGAAGAAGAATAACCCGCAGTCGCTGCTAGAACCCATCTCAAAAAAGTCTTTTGGCCCAAACTCGGCGTTGGGCGCTCGGAATAAATCCTCGAAATACCTGATGTATTCCTCCGGTTTACGACCCCCCTTTGAGGAATATATTCAGCGGGAAGTCCCGCAACGCGGGGCTCCTCACGGCCGCCTTGATTTTGGACCAAAATCCGTTTTTTGAGGTGGGTTCTAATAGCTTTTAGCTAACAGCGAATCTAAAGAACCCGGCTATATAGGCCGGGTTCTTCTAGGAAAGGTCCACCGCAGTCGTTAACCGCAGGATTGTTTTCTCCACGAAATCTTTATCCTTCAGGACCAGCTCAATAGCCCCGTTGGGGCACACCGCTACACACCGGCCGCACCCGCGGCAGTTCGCGCCGATCAAGGCCTGACCATTTTCCATTTGAATGGCGTCCGTAAAACAGACATCATGGGTGCAGGTGCCGCACCCGACACACTTTTTTGTGACCCGGACTTCCACACCCGGCATCCGCGTCAGTTTGTCGCCGATTTCCGGGCTGATGTCCGGCAGGATGCGCCAGAGGCAGCAGCAGGGACAGCAGTTGCAAACCGTGAGCAATTTTTGACCGGGACTGACGCCCAGCCAGACAGCGTCGAGTTTGTTGCGACCGACCATGTGCACCAGGCCGGCTTCCCGGCATCGGGCGGCATGGTCACGTGCTGACTGCCGAGTGACTGGCCGACCAAATTTCGGATGGATATCCATAGCAGCCTGGCCCATAAACAAACAGCCCAATTTTTTAGAATAGGTTCTGCAATCAGCTGAATCGCGGCAGATACAAAAATCCATGATCCAGTGATGCCGGGCCTGGTCGATAATGCGTTCCAACACCTGGGAGGGCAGGACCATGTCATTGCGGTCGGAAAGACGCTGGTTGATCGTTATGGAGCGGTCCGCGGGCAGATACATGAGATCATCGCCGGCAAACAGCATATCGTCCAACAGCTTGCTTACAAGCGGGTAATGCGAAAGCTTTGCGATGAAAAACCGCCCGGCAAACGTTCGGTTGATCAGTGTTTTGATACCATACGGGTTAGCCACATTCCTCCCAGGGCATTTGGATTTCGGGACGAATACTTTGAAAGACTTGATAGAAACTCTGTATCAGGTGAGGCCGTCGAAAGAAAGCGCAACCTCATTAGAATCGAAGGTGTTTTTCAATGAGGTGGTTAATCTGGCTGGTATCAAGGAAAGATAATTTAGAATCGGTTTCAGAAACTTCAATAAGGTTCAAGATCAAGGCGGCCGTGGGTTTCTAACCGGAGGAATACTTATAGTATTTCGAGGATTAGGAACCCGCGCCCAACGCAGAGATTGGGCCTTAGGGGAGGTTCTGAAACCGATTCCGGTTATTTTTCGAACATCAGGTAATAGAATACCCACTCCCCATCATTGATATCGATGGTCAGGTCGGCCCCACGGGACCGGGCGTATATGATATATGGGGGTTTGTCGGATCCGCCGCAGTCGATTTTGGGATGATAATCCCCGGTTTTGCCATTGAACCAGGAGAGCAGCATGGGGTCCCAGCAGATACCCTTGGCTTTTAGTTTGGCTGCGTAGTGGGCGGTTTCATAGTTCAAATCAGGTTCGTTCAGCTCCATCTTTACATGCTCTCCCAGGTATTCGGAGGGCTTTTGCGTTTCAGTATACATACAGTTCCTCTTAGAATTGTCTATGGTTGAATTGCAGCTTGCATTCTAAGGTATGCATATCCTGACTGTTTGCAACTTTAGGGGTCATTCAGCCCGGGCTATAGATGTTTTTGACCCGGCCCACCTGGCCGTCCACTAAACGGACTTTGATGCCATGGGGATGGGTGGCGGACTTTGTAAGCAGGTCTTTCACTACCCCCCGGGTGAGATGTCCGGTCCGCTGGTCTTTTTTCAATACGATGTCGACCTCGAGGCCCGGTTTGATGTTTTTGCGTGTGATTCCGTCCATGCAAACTCTCCCTTCAAAATGAAGCTCCCCTCCCTTGATGGGAGGGGTCGGGGGAGGGTGATTTGCCTATGAGATGTTTCCCATGGACCCCTGCCAGCTAGGTTCAACAACACCCCCACCCGGCCTCCCCCGTTGTATAGACTGGGGACATGGGTAACAGTTGTTCGGAGACATAGGTAACACTAAACTTAGGCATATCGTTTATCTAAAGGAGAACGCATATGCCATGGAAAGAGCTTACCGCTATGTCT
>Ga0126335_1000375_pt1 | contig 21246 bp, 5 predicted proteins | sample OlaspJWI45metaG_FD_108409 | JGI IMG/M metagenome (GOLD analysis project Ga0126335, IMG submission 108409) | Marine gutless worms symbiont microbial communities from Oahu, Hawaii - Olavius sp. 1 OAHU.JWI-45 metaG | ecosystem: Host-associated > Annelida > Digestive system > Unclassified | place... | reverse complement strand
TAGGAACATTGTTGCTCAGATTTGATGCGGCTTTCGCCAAAGTACTTTGGCCTGTTGTTAAGTCGTATGCATGCAGTGTATTGGTATGACGGAAGCGTGATAGTCGGCTACAATTCGTGAGAGCACCTGCAGTTTACGACTGCTGGCTGTCGCATGACATAACGTAACGCAGTGCCATGAATGGGGCGAGAAGCGAGGCGTGACGGCCAGAGTGTTTGATTGACAGTATAATAGATGTTTTTTTCTCAGCGGCGTCAGCTGTGCTGGCTGACGAACACTTGTCACTTCACTGGCGTAGCAAATTTTATTTGTTGTTTTCATTCGCTATTGTTGTACGCTGGCTTAAGCTTTGAACTATTCTTTTAAAACTTACATATTTTGCTTCGTATGGTTACTCATATTTCTCTTTTTAGACGTCATATGCAGTTTCTTTTATACTTACTTTCTAACTCGCTTAATCTGCTTACTCGTTACAAGTTCACCACTGATACTATCTTGGTAGCGTTTAAGCTTTCAGTACAGTATTGACATTTTTTTTTAATTTTCGCCATGTGGGCTAAAACTACGATCTTAAGCTCGTTCGTAGCATGAAAATAGCATGATTTCTGAGGCCTGTCTTTTAGAAATGTTTGATTTCTGCTGTCGACAGCCCTTTAGCCTGCAACGTTTATTCACTGAACTTTTGCATCCATTAATTATTATTTTACAAACACTCTTAATAATACTTTCACTAAAAGTTCTGCAGACCAGATAAAATGAAAGCATTTTAATAATCAGTTGCAGTTGGTAGAATAAATTTCAACAGTTACTGATACTTGCTCGAATTTGATTTTTTTTCGCGAACAGATTCATTAGCTGTGCTGTATATGTGTATATACCAAGGTGTGTATGTTGTTGTTGTAGGATACAGCACAAACGACCTGTCTACCAGCGTTGAGGATCGCCTGCATCTGGTCCATCCCAATGTTCCAACCAGCACGGCCGAGGCGCTCGGCATTCCAACTCTCATGTCCAAGATGCTTGAAGCCGAGGAACTGGATTACAGCTTCGGACAGTCGGACTCTCTGACTAACAGGCTGCATACCCTGCTCGACGACTACTCCGATGGGTTTGCTGTACCAAAAGAGCTTGTCCAGAATGCGGACGACGCTGGTGCAACTGAAGTCCGCTTCCTCTACGATGAGCGAACGAACGCCGACTCGATGACATGTCTGATTGACGAAGGCATGAAGGACTGTCACGGACCGGCCTTCTGGGTCTTCAACAATGCCACTTTCACCGATGAGGATTTCGAAAACATCATAAAGTTGAATGGTGCAACGAAGGAAGCTCAGACGGAGAAGATTGGCCGATTCGGACTCGGCTTTAATGCTGTGTACAACTTGACCGATGTTCCGAGTTTCGTCAGTCGTCACTGTATCGTTATCTTCGACCCGCACACCACCTACCTCGGCAAGAGTATCCGCAACAAGTCGAAGCCTGGTCTCAAGCTCGACATGCGAAGGCATCGGCGGAGACTTCGGACTCTCGGAAACCAGTTCAAACCATTTAACGATGTGTTCGGTTGCGACTTGCGGCCGACTGCGCGTCAGGACTTCTATGCTGGAACGTTGTTCCGACTTCCACTTCGTACGAAGACTCAGGCACAGCACAGTGAGATCTGTCAGAAGCATTACGATGATGCGGAGATGAAATCGCTGCTGCGACTGCTGGTCGCAGGAGCAGAGAACTTGCTGTTGTTCACGCAGAATGTGTTGTCAGTCAGCGTGCATCATCTTGCAGCGAGGAGCACTTCTCCAGCAGATATGACGGAACTGTTCCGTATCGGCAAGAAGCCAATGAGGATCGTCCGGGAACTGAATCCAGTTGTTGTTCAAGTCAACGACGTGTACAGGAGCTTGGACCGCGAGATGCAACACTTTCTCGGTCAGTGTTCAATCCTTCGATCAGCTACGGATGTCATGCGGCAGTTGAGAAGAGGTGCCAAACTGAACCTCGTGTCACTGCCCGACCATTCTTTTGTCATCCGACTGCAGACTTCTGCAAGTTCTGCTTGTGAATCATTTCTGTCTACTCAAGTCTCTTCAGGACACCAGGACTGGCTGGTTTCTGGATGTATGGGCAGGAATGAGTCACTGCGCATGGCTTTGGAAGAGGTCCATCTGGTCCCAACAGCTGCTGTGGCCGTGCCTGTCCAGGCTTTTCCGAGTTCATCATCATATGTTCCTGTACCGGTGACGGACCCAGCTGATGCTAGCACGCCACACGGCATCATCTTTGCATACATGCCACTGCCAATTCGCAGTGGTCTTCCTGTTCACATAAATGCTATGTTCTCGGTGACCGCAAACCGGCGAAATCTCTCGGAACCAAACGAGGATGACAAGTCAGAATCTCGAGGTGCACTGTGGAATGAGACTGTACTTCGCGATGCAGTCACGTCTGCATATGTTAAACTTCTCTGCGACTTGGCAGCCCTGTCTCCTGCCAGCCGGCCGTGCCAGCTTCATCTGCTCTGGCCTCGGTCTGACCAGATTGCAACCAGTTCCTTGTCTGGCCTCCTAACCAGTTTCTACCAGGAGCTTGGTGGACTGCAAGGACACAAGCCGGCACTGTTCTCGGACGGACGGCGCTGGGCATCTATTGACGATGCCGTTTTTCTCGACTGTCCGTATAACAGTCCAGAGCTCAACGCCAGTCTGGTGGAAGTCTGCAAGCAGTGTTGTGTGTCCTGTGCATCCAGTGTTGTGGTTCGCCTGCCCGACTGGGTCCAACAAGAGTTCCAGGCAGCCGAGGTTGACCATCTGCTGGCAGCAAGGACGTACAGCGAAGTGGATTTCTTCGGAAAATTGTTACTGCCAAACATTGACATGATAGCGCTGGAGGATCGAGATAAACTGCTGATTGCAGCATTGACGAAGAACGACAGTGAACTGAATCGTGTTCTTAAAGAGTTTCACTGCATTCCGGTAACACCGGATGGCACAAGGCTTCGCCAGCCGACCAAACTCGTCGATCCTTCATCCCGTATAGCTCAGCTGTACTTGCCAGGTGATGCAAGGTTTCCTTTCGGAGTAGACACGTATGCACGAGCTGACATTATCAATTGTTTGCGAAAGCTTGGCATGAAGAAGATGGCGGACGACTTGACATGGGCTGAAATCATTGATCGTGCACACCTTATTGCTGGCATTCGTGAACGCGCCACGGCGTACAAAATGGTCGAAGTATTCCTCGGTGTTCTCAGTGAGAAGCTGGCCGACAATTCTGCGTTTGTCGGCCTGAGGCAGATTCAACAGCAACTGATGGAAATTGCGTTCATTCCGGCAGCAGGAAAGTCGCCTCATTTTCCACTGAAGTGGGCGGCAAATGATGATCATGCCGTGTTCTTGCACAAACCGTCTGAACTATTCCCACCAGAATGTAAGAATCTGGTTGGCTGCAGTCATCTTGTCGCCGATGCATCAGTGTTTGCAAAAGACTGTACAGACCTGCTGACTTTTCTGCGTCTCGGAATGGAATGGAAGGAGCCAACAATAGTCCAGGTGCTTGAACAGTTGGACGTCATTTCGAATCCGAACACAGAGAACTATTTTCAAGATGACCGCATACTTGATGAGGTACAGAACATGTGCTACTCAATATATACCTTCTTGCAGATGAAAGCAGAGGGCAACGTCCATCGGCAGACACTCCACGAAGCACTTGGCGGTCGTTACTTCATTCTTGCTGATGGGAGATTCCTGTCGCCGAAACAGCTTGCATTGGAATTCACCTACAACTGTGCACCATATCTGTACACGGTTCCAGAAATCTACAGAAGGCATTACTCCAAACTGCTCAGTGTAGCTGGCGTGCGAGATCGGTTTGAGGCAAAAGACTTCGTTAGTGCTCTGCACAGCATGCACGACATCTACGATTTGGATCCTCTTGACAAAGACGAACTGAGACTGGCTCTACAGATAGTGACCTTGCTGAATGACTGCGTCACAGACAAAGGACTTGCAATGAACGATATCGTCGCAAAGCATGGAACCATTTATGTTCCAGATTCACGAAACGTGCTCTGCTCTGCCACAGATCTCTGCTACAATGAACCAGACTGCCAGTGGGTTCAGCCGGCAGACGGAGCAGCCAGTAAATCAGCCGTTAGCTTCTCGCACCCCCTCATACCATACAGCATGTCACAGCAGCTTGGCGTCAGTACTAAACGTCAGGAAGTCCTCAAGAAGCATTCCCACGGAATTCCGTTTGGACAGAGAGAAACGCTGACGAATCGCATAAAACGTATTCTGTCCGGCTATCCGTGTGACAAAGAGATACTGAAAGAACTGCTGCAGAACGCGGACGATGCCGGCGCAACGGAGATCCACTTTGTTAAAGATACAAGACAGCATGGCACGGAAAGGGTATTTGATCAGTCGTGGAAGCCGTTGCAAGGCCCTGCTCTGTGCGTTTACAACAACCGCCCGTTCACCGAAGCGGATCTGAAAGGTATTCAGATGTTGGGCCAGGGAAGTAAGGTGTTCGACCCGAACAAGACCGGCCAATACGGGGTTGGATTCAATTGTGTTTACCACTTGACGGATGTTCCGTCGTTCTTGACAAAAGGAAGCGAGATTGGCGAGGCGCTGTGCGTGTTTGATCCTCATGCACGTTTTGTTCCTGGAGCCACGACCAGCGAACCTGGCAGACGGTATGACAACATATCTCAACTACGTCCTATTTTCACCGACATTTTCCCATGCTACCTAGAGGATTTCTTCGACCTGAAGGGTGGCACGATGTTCAGATTTCCCCTGAGAACTGAGCAGATGGCGAAAGACTCTGATCTGTCTGAACAAGCCATCACTAACGAGACTGTCGATCAGCTGTTCGATAAGTTCCGGACGGAAGTGTTTGACTGTCTGCTGTTTGTGAATAACGTGACTACAATATCTGTATCACAAATTAATGCTGGCGGCCGAAAACTGTCGAACAGTTACAACGTGACGGTTAGAATGTCGGACTTCGATCTTTCTGTCAGGCAAAAGTTCTATCAGGAGCTAGCCAGTGTTGCAAAGAAGATACAGTCTGACAAGATGACGCTTGATCAGATTCCAGTGAAAGAGGCCGTGTACAAGATGTCAATAATTGACAGTGAAGGTTACGAAGAAACGTGGTTGGTATCACAGAGGATCGGTCTTGTTGGTGATGTTAAGGTACCTCAGTGCGTCTCTGATGCGGTACGTAGCAAGGACTTGGCGTTGTTGCCGAGAGGGGGCGTGGCGGCCTTGCTGGAGAGTAGAGGCGAACGCAGACAAAGCAGGGTTTTCTGCTTTCTTCCGCTGCCAGTGAAAACCGACTTGCCAGTTCACATTAACGGCCACTTTGCTCTCGATCACGAGGCTCGTCGAAACTTGTGGCAAGACGATGATCGAGGCACAAAGACCGAGTGGAATTATCTGCTGGTGAAGGAAGTTATTGCTCCAGCGTACGTGTCGCTACTGCGCCGCATTCCGGCTTATCTCAGCACCTCTGTGGTTAGTGACAACATGTCTCTAATGGACTCATTCGGGGACGACATTCCGAACCTGGACGCCTACTGCAAGTTGTTTCCAATGCTCCCCAGTCAGATGAGTAAGGGTTACTGGCGCAGTCTGATCGAGACGGTTTACCAGCGCATTGATCGCCAGCAGGAAGCAGTGTTTCCAGTTGTGAGGCCATGCAATGAGACTAGTTCCACACCTCTGAGTGTTGCGCTGGAAAACAGCATGAGCATGCAGCTGGAAGTGGAGTGGGTTTCTACCGCGGGCGAGGGCGCCTCTAGACCGTTCTTTGACAACCTTACGGAGACTTTCAGTAAGTTGACTGATGATCGATCTTATATGGCGTCAGCATCAGCAGCTCGACGTCGAAGATCGAGGTCAGCTGTCAAGAAGCCACAGCATGAGGTTCTTCGTAATGTCTTGCTCACTTGTGGGTTTAAGATCATCCGACTGCCGCTGCACATCTACGACAGTTTCCAAGCTGCTGGCGTTGACGTCCGCTGTGTGTCGCCACGAGCCGTCATCGACTTCTTTGCTTCGTTTCAGAATGGCAGCTGTCACTGTGGTCTGCCTATTCTCCCGGCAGAGATAGGAGCCACCCCATTCGGCACAAACGTGGTGCTGAAGGTCGTTCACGACTACTGCTCACAAGACGTTGCCTACTTCCGAAGTCATCTGAGTGGACTTCCACTTCTGCTCTGTGAGGACGGACAGTTACGCCAGTTTGCAAGTCGGGACCGCGTCTTCCTGTCCTCGCATCACGAAGTTCTTCCGAGTCTCGGTTCTATGTTCATCCACCACAGCTACGTCGGCACCATCTTCAAAGACGTCGACATCGACAGCTGCGATGTCTTTCGGCGCTTCGACGTTGCAGCGTTTGCCAGCTTTCTGTCGACCGTACTTCCAAGCACACAATTTAGGTGGAAAACTGGACAACCTGCTGCTCGGTGGGATAGAGAGGACGAGGTTCCAAGCGAGCGATGGCTCTCTCAAGTCTGGAACTTTCTTTACGAAGAGTTTGAGAGAGTCACTAGCCAACATGTGGGTGGCGTCGTGAATGAGGTGGCGGCTGCCAGGTCTTTGTTGGAGCCGCTGAAAGACTGGTGCCTGATTCCGGCATTTACTGCAACCTTTACAAGGTCTCCTCAAAAACGATCTCCGAGTTTGCGCATGTCGATCGGTGCTTCCGAAGTTTCCGAACACTATCTCGTTCCGCTGTCGCTTGCCGACATGATCGTGGACTACTCACAAACTAGCATAATGAGTTCATCCGTGAGACAGTGCTTCGGTCGGATGGGCATCCCGGAATTGAACTGTGCTCTGCTTGACGGAAGCACGTTGAAGAAGGGCGCGACACAGTTACAGAGCCACGTGGCTGGAAGTGGAAGCTCAGTGTTTGCCAGGTTGCTTGTGTCAAGTCTAGAACATCCGATTGCAGTCCTGAAGGCCTTGCAGTATGCACTGGTGGACAAGTCACGTAACACTAAGCATGCGGGCCAGGTTCCAACAGCCGAGGAGTGTTTGGTCATGCTGAAATACTTCAGTGATGTTGTCGAGTTGTGGCAGGACAGCGAAACGTCACGCCGAACACTCCGGAGTCTTCCAATCCACCTGGCTGTGCACGGCAATCTCGTGAGCCTTGGTGTCCGAAGTGGAGCGTTGTTGCTGGAGGACATTCCAAGCGACGGAATGGAGCACTGGCAGCGTAGTGCGTCCCTGGTCCTTCTACATCCATGCCACTCTCTAGTCCAGCTCTACGAAGTTCTTAACTGTCCTTGTCTGACAGCCATAGAAGTTTATGTAAACCACATATTTCCGAACTTTCACTATATCACTGCTGAGGCGTCGCTGTCTCACATGAAGTTCATTCGCGACTACAAGATGCCGCAGCTGCATGCTGACGAGAAGACAAGCTTTGTGGCCAGTCTTAGTGAGCTGGCGTTCTTGCCACTGGATGACGGCAGGTTTCACACAGCGTCAGAGTTCTTCGACCCCCACCACCCTGTATTCAAGGTGATGATGAAGGGCGACACGACAGCGTTTCCTGCCTCGCCGTTCAGCGACTATGGCTGGCTGGAGTTCCTGCGTATGGCTGGAATGCAGTCAGAACTCAGCTCTAATTCACTGGTTGAGTTTGCTCAGCGCATTGCCGACCGTGCGAAGTCAGGGCACACAGAACAGTTAGTGGTGCAGTCGAGAACACTTGTCACGCATCTCTTCAAGCTGAAAGACCTTCCTCTACTAGACCTACTCGACAAAGTTGCTAATATTCCGTTTATTCCACCGACGAAATCCAATTCTCTGATGACTAGAATACACCAGCCGTTTAGTCAGTTCCACGACGATTTACCGTTCATCACTTTCTCTGAAGGTGTGCCAGAGGAGCACGAGTTGCTGGTATGGACCAGTGCCTATCTTTTACCAGAATGGGCGAACCCCTTCAAGCTCACGGAGCGCGACGTCTCGCTCAGTGATGCAGATGATGATGACAAGGGTTCGCTTGACAACTACAGACACAGAATCGCGGAACTTCTTGGAATCTCCGAGCATCCGCCGATCAACGCAGTTGTAGACCATATCCAGAACATTTGCGGCGTGACGATTGGAAAGTCGGACGACGCCGTGGAGCTGCGAAGCTACGTGAAAACGGAGGTGATGACTCGGGTGTATAAGTTTCTTCAGTCTCGTCTGGTGGATGGAGTTGGTGAAATAGCTCGCGATGAGCAGCAGAAGGTGATACAGAGACTGTCCGACACAGCGTTTATTGTGTCCGACATCGGACAGATATTCGTGCGACCTAGACAGATCGTCGTCAGCTTATACGAGGATGACCAGATAAACCCATACCTGATAACGATGCCAACCGAACTGGGCGAGTTCAAGAGGCTGTTCCTTCTTCTCGGCGCGACAATGAGCGCTACCGCATCCCAGTATGCAATGGTGCTTGAGAGCATGTATATGCAAACCGCGGGCGAGAAGCTGCACCCCAACGAGCTGCGACTAGCTTTCAAGGCCGTTCACGGACTCTTTACGGCTCTGAAGAAATACCGACACTCGGACGTCTTGGCCCGGGTTCATGTGCTGTATCTGCCGACGAAGATCGGACATCTGTTCCGATCTACCGAGATTGTGTTCATCGATGATCCGAATTATGCTGATCGCATACGAAACCTCGGCCGTCCGTTCTTGGTTGATCTCAGCGAGTGCTGGCTGACTGGCGAAAACAGTGAAGACACGGTGAAGTTGCTGCCTCAGCGGCTCAGACCCTTGATGTTGTCGTCAGTCGTCCAGGAGATTCTGGAAGACCGGTCGCGCGATACAATCGTGCTGCACACGGTCGCCGACAAGCTCAAATACCAGGTAAGCTCTCGACCGTTTTCTCAGGGTCTTCTGCGGCTGATCAGGCACGAACATCGACGTTCAGGTCACCGAGTACGACAGACCATCCTGGACAGTATCGAACAACATCTGCGCAAGATCCACGTTTACGGTGTCGAACGGGTCGTCACTTTCCTCGACTACAGCGGACAGCGGCTTGCTGGCAGCGAGTCGGAATGTGAGTGTTTTGTAGACAGGAAAGTTGATGAGGATAGCGGCATCGAAACGTGGACGATTTACATCAACAAGTCTATCTGCCTCAGCGAAGAACTTCAGGTGTCGGTGGCAGAAGCAATCAATCGGGTGACTGGCGGTTTGCTGAAGCACTCGGTCCATTATATCCAGCCCATTCTGGCCTGTCCACCACACTCGATCATGAAGGTATTGGACCGGTTGCGGGTCCGACCAGATCAGTGCCTTACCGACGGACACCAGCCAACGTTGCCGATACCAGGAACGTTCATTCCGATCGAGGATCATCATCTGCTGAAGGAAGATTTTGAAGAGTTCGAGATGGGAGAATATGTCGGTTACGAGGTTGACGACGATGATTCCGGCATGCCGATGATTATCTACGCCGTTATTCTGGAGCGGATTGAAGAAGAAGAATTCTACCACATTCGGAGATCAGAGTCCGAGGAACATGCTGCCTTTACGCACCGCCGATTCTCACAGCAATATCGCATCAACATCGGCGACGACAGACAACCGACACTTGCTCTTTCCACGGATCTCTACAAATTCCACCGCATCGACGGTTTTGTGTCATCCCGTGGCGGATCCTCGAGTGACCCGTTCGGACGCCGCGGATCACTGGGGCCACCGAAGTCTCCGAAGCCAAACTATCGCGAATCGTTCTATCGTTCCACCGTCTTTGAGCCTGAAGAAATGATTTCGCCACCTGCGGCGAAGCAGTGGGAACGAAGTCCGGGCGATATGTTCGACCCTGTGTCCGAGAGCGCAGAGGATGGCGAATATGCTCCCAGCAAGAGACGTTCAGGCCGATACCAGCCTGCAGAGCCTGATACTGAGGAAGAGCACTTTACAGATCATGCGGTCGATGAAGAGGATTATGGTCACACTGCACGACAACGTATCCGCACTCCTGGACGTCCCGAGGACGCAGACTTCGAGACCATACCCGAAGAACAGACGGAGTTTGAAACAAATGGCATTCCGGACTTTCCACAAGAAGATGGCCGGATACCCACAGACCAGCAGTCGACAGGTATGGCTGAAGAAGAAGAGATAACTGTTGAACAGGTGATGCTGGACGTAAGCGACACCCTGGAGGAAGCGTGGAAGCTGTCTGAAGGCCAGCGGAAAAAGATCATCAAGCGAATGCTGCTCAAGTGGCATCCAGACAAGAACATCGGCAACGAGGAGTTTGCGACCATCATCATGCAGCACATCCAGGCAGAAATCGAACGGTTGGAACTCGGACTGCCGCGACCCGAAAACTTCAACGCGGCCAGCTTCAACTTCGATCCGCGCAACCCGTTTACCGCGAGCGAATCGTTCCAGCGCAACTTTGCTAGCGCTTACCAGTTCTTCTTTGAGCAGATGAACCAGCGAGCAAAGGAACATCGCGAACAGCGCGAGCGTTACCAGGAGAACTTCTCTCGCGAGTACAGCGCCGGTCGAACTGACTACAACTTCGACGTTCCGCCAACGTTTAGCAGTCACAATCCGCAACCAGCACAGGCAAAACGTTTTCTTCGTCAAGCCCAAGAAGATCTTCGCGCAGCTGATAACGACTACGATGCAGAGGAACCGGCCTTTGAATGGGTCTGCTTCAAGGCACATCAGGTATGGGACGTTAATTTACCACACGCGTAGTGCCGTTTTATATATTTTTGCAGCCGTCAGGTTGTATGTATGACCGGGAATGTCAGAAAGTAGCCCACTTCTATTCACAGTTAACGCCCGCCAAGTACTATAGACTTTGTAGTAATTAGCGGGCCTTAACTCTGTCAAACCTTAGCTGATTTTCAAAATTATTAATTCACTAAACTCACGACTGGGTCGAAGATAAGTCTTTCGTGTGGTGCAAAGTAGATTTTGAGCTGTTTAGGTTTGGGAGCGCTGACAGATGGACATCAGATGGACGGACGTACAGACGGAGTGACACACGAAGCTTGTCTCGGCGCCCGTGTTACGCTCCGCTACGTTCTGCCAGTATATTAATACCCTGTAATGTTGACCATATTTTCGTGCAATCATAATGCGCATATGTACAATAGAAGGACAATCAGTCAGTCAGTCAGTCATGTCTGTTGTAGGCAGCTGAGAAAGCGCTGAAGGCTGCTCAGTTCGCCGTTGACGCAGTGACAAGTTTCAGCCACGACTTGGTCACCCTGGCGGCCTCGCTCGAGGATCCCGAGTTGCGCCGACTCGCACAGAAACTGCAGAAGATTGTCGGAAACTCCAGCAAGCTCTACAATCCGGACCCCATCGACTTCGTGGTGATCCCTCACGAGGAGTACAGCCGTGAGTCGGCCTGTGACGCGGTCATGTGCGCCGTCGACGTGCTGGAGCGAGTCAAAGAGTTCGTCGAACTTCGAGACAGCAGCTGAACGACTGGAGTCTCCTAAGTCTGAATGAATTGTTGATGAAGCCTGTAGGCCACAGCTCGCTGCTTCGCTCAGCCCCGATGTTCACATTCCATGACCTCAGTGCTAAGATGAACGTCGGTCGGGCCCGTCCATGGATTGGGTTCGTTCAACTTGGTTGGCTGCAGCTGTGAAATTCATTCGGCGAATCTGGATGCTAAAAACTTGCATACTGATTTAATCCAAATTCTTGCCCTTGCTTTTTAAATACAAGAGTTGAGTTGGGCTATGGCCAAAAAATGGACCCCGTCCATCTCTGCGTCAGATGTTCTGGGAGGTAGGACAGAGGACTCGGGGGAGTGAATTGTGAAGCACTGTTTAGGGAGGAGCATACTCTGCTCCTAGGAGGTTTAGCGACCACCAGTATCAGTGGATCATAAGCGTCTCGGCTGGAACAACATCACCGCCAGTCTTTCGTCGTCAACATTGTTTCGAGTTTCGCACGCACGTCACACACGCCCGTTCTGTTGCTCCAATGTTTTGTAATTTTTCACGTTGACGGTTTTCGTGTGAGTTGTTAACTGTAGACTGCAATGGCAGTTCAAGAACAGTGAATCTGTATGAGAGACTGTTGTTGTGGGCCTACGAATTGTCGCCCTGTAAATGGCTTTGTGTTGTTGTGGGGCTGAAGTCGGTTAGCTTCACTGAAACCGCTGCTGGCGTACTCATGCCGATTTAACTGAAAGGCAACGTTTCACAAATTTAATAAACACGGGATCTTTTTACAATGGTGTAGTTACGGTGTTAAACTTATGCATTCACTTTACCAGCCATATTACTATTGTGTAACGACCATATAGGAGATTCGTTTGTGTGCTGTTGCCTAGCTTGTCTATGATACGGTGCTGTCGAAAATTATGTGCAATTGCTGTTTTTTTAGCTGTAGTAGGCTAAACATCATGTAAGGTACTATAATAGCCTAGTATGTGCTGATGTGCTGTCAAGCAACTTCTCTCACACTTTGGCAAATAAAGTTAATGCTACTAGCATAAAAGTTGGTCTGGCATCTCTGTTTAATTATGCAAGTTTTATTCATTTTTAAATTTTGTATTTTTGATAGACAAATACAAAAAATACAGGTTACTTTTATGGTGCTTCGTGTCGCAGCCAACTCGTCTCCAAGTCAAGTCATGTCGTCCCCAAGTCAAGTCGTTAGGGTTTTGGTTAGGGTTAGGGTTAGCCGGTTAGGGTTAGGTTAGGGGCTTAGGGTTAGTGTCAGGGTTGGGTTAGCCTCGTGGACAAGTTGGCTGTAAACCGCTACTTCTGCTGATAAACGCTTCTCTCCCACGATGCAATTTGTTGCACCTGATCTGCTGTGTAAATATCAACTTATATCACGACAGTGAATGTATGCAGTAGTGAGGCTGGTGACGATATATTGAGCCGATTAGTGCATGCGTGTTGAGTGACGATGTCACAAAATCCCGTTGACAATGTTGTTGTTGTTTGTTTGTTAGTTGTTGCGAGCTGTTGTTGGTGCTTCCGTTTCTTTCTGTGCAAGATTGTTAGCGTTACTGGGTAACTAATGTTTTCGCTGTTGCAGTGCTTAATAATTTGGCATTGTCTGTTATGGCGTCTGCATTCCGTCGCTTGTAGTTCTACACTGTGTTTCAGAAAAAAGACAAGCAATATAATAAATATCTGTTCGTAACTTTTGAGAAATTCAAGGCAAATGCAAGGTAAAGTAACAACACTAAATTGGTGGATTGGACATCTGTTAATTTTCAGTTACCTGGACCACCACGATGTTTCATGCCAAAAAATCGTTAAAATTAAAATAAATATCTTCATATTTGTTTAGGTTACACAAACATACTCTTCGTCTCTGTCTTTTGGGACACGATAGTAAGGAAGGTCTTTTAATGCACCGTTTTGCGTCATGAAATTGCAGCAGTTACTCGTAAGGTATTCAAGACGTAAACGTTATTATGTGCATCATTTTAGGGATTTGTGAACGAATTATAACGTAATTTTTCAGTTAATTAGATAAGTCTGTCGGAGATTATTGTGACATCGTTACGCTTCTGTATATTTTTATGAGCTGAATTTTAAACTGATTGCTTTTTATCATGATGAGTTGTAATTTATTTTGGTATTTCATACAAGACCGTAGTGAAGACTGAAGAGATGAAAATCTATTTTACGTTTATACATGAACGTTTGTATGACTGCACGTGTGATAGGTCTAGAAGTCTTAGAAGTTAGGTTATTGGAACACTGAGTGATTAGTAAAGTTGTCAAAATTTCGTTTTTGTCGTTTGATATTAATAATGAAGTAATTTAAAACTATTTCATATTTAGCGTCAGCGTTACGGCGTGACGTGAACTGAAACCGTCAATGTTTATATTTGACTAGGTTCCTTTAAGTGTGCATTTATTGGCAGTTTACTATAAAATCAAATACGAAAATCTTGTTATAAACGGAGTGAAATGTTACGATTATTCACGATTTGTGAAAGTTTGTACGAAGCATTTCTAAACGTTCAGCAATTCACACGTACAGACGAGATCTAGTTGTAACAGTAGGTTCACGTGAACAGTTGAATTAGTGAAACAAGCAAAGAAATGAACGACGAATTAAGTATGTAAGCACAACATCGACTGTGACGATGACCTAAAGCGCGTGTCACACGCAGTCCACAATTTGACGCCGTGTTCTGTCGCCAGTATGTAGAGCTTGTAGGTTCTGGGACGATTGTGCTAATGATAAACGAAGGTAATGCTGTTACTCATGGGAAACCCTATGGATTTTTTACGTGATATCACCCAACGCACGGTAGCGAGGAATTTGAAATTGTCATGCTGGTAGACTATAATTGTGCGTGTTGATAACACTACTCACATTATTAGGGTTGAGAGTCGCCGGTGAGGGGTCTCCCCTCTTCTTCCTAAAATTCGCCGGCGTCCACAGTTTCAGCTCTGCTGACGACCCTTTTCTGCTTTGCACGTTGCTTGTTACATTATAGGTATGATGTATTTATGGTGCCAAGCGTACAACGAACCAGAAGCGCCAGGCATTAAACAGGGAAAACCGATTAACTTTATTTAACATGGGGCCTCTACTTATCAGTCTAAAGCAACATCATTAATATTATTACACATAAAATAGCCAGTGCCACATCTGCACAACAGACATGACATAAATACATTGCTAGTCCGAATTTTCAGCCTTTCTGTGTGGATTTATGGACTGCGTGTCACCGGATTTAAGTCCGCCGGTCATCTAATTTCTCGGTAGTCGTCGCTGAGTGGAGCTCTAGTAATTCCTCGTTGTCGACGTTCCTTTCTTCCTGCCTCCGCGACCTCTACCTCGTCCACGGTTCCTCGGTCCGCCGGCACCAGTACGCATCATACCAGTCCTCATCATAGATGCGGCAGTGTCCGCCGAGTTACCACCGCTAGAACCCCCTGACGCCGCCGCTCGAGCCTTCTCCGCCTCCAGCTTGGTCCACGGCGACGGACCTTGTCCTGTCCTGAGTGTACCATACCACGCCGCATCCAGATTAGTGCAAATCACAATCAAATTTACAATATGTACCCAATACTGGGTATCAGATTTTTCTTCCTTGTAACTGGCTCTAACTTGGTCAAATCTTAAGCGATTTTTACAACTCTCATTGCTGGAAAGAGTACGGAATTTCCAATTTCCAACACATTGTATACAATATTTATCTCTAGATCTGAAGTACGTTGTGGAGTGTTTTGGCGACGATAAAAGGTAGCAGTAACAGCAAAACGAGGAAGGACATTGTGCCAGAACTCTAATCTAATACCAAAGGATACAAAGGTATTAAGTGAAAGAGTGTGGTATAGTCCTAGTTCATACACTTTCATACACGCATGTTTTTGGGATAGCCACCGATTGGTTAGATTAGGTCATGTCGAGCACCGTTTGTCAGTTATGGCGGATTATTGGTTAAATTGCCATTTTTGACAGAGGGCTCTAACGCATTTGTCCAGGTGAACCGCTAACTCTTGGCAACGAAATTTGGCGAAACCGAAACCGAATTTCGGACGGTCTCTAGCGTGCTTGTGAAGTGCGAGGTGAAATTTTCAATTTTAAAACTTTCATAAATTTCATTAAGTTATTGAAATATTTTAAAGCCACTTTTTTAAATTTTCGAAATTTTTAGCGACATTAATTACTTTTATTGTAAATTTATTATAACTTTATAGTACGTTGATGTCTTTGCGCTTTTGTCCGCCACCAAACTCAGTAGACAGTCAAAGGTGGCGGCTAGCAACATACGGAAATATCGTCGATAGCGATCACCATCAAGTCGCAACACTTGCGTGAACCGGTGCTATTCACCGTCTGACAACAAAAAACAGTGTATATACCCGAAATATTTATAGATATTGGTCTCTAATGATCACGCCCACAACATCCGTAACTCAATATATTATATTGAAACAAAGGCAATTTTAACAGCCCGTACTTTTTGTCGAAGGTTCACATCGTGCACCCAGTGACATATCATTTGCATATGTTTATCAATACGTTTAGCCGTCCGATGTCGTCCAGTATGTGAATGCAGCCTTAGCCATTACAAGAAATCAATGCCTTTCGTAGACCACCCATGTTTATATATTTTATTACACGCCATATCTCCCTGCTTTTGTTGATCTTTTTTTCTCACAACCATTTTCTCATTCAAACTTTGCTTGTTCTCTGCTAATTTCATTTTTATTTTCTCGTGACCTTGAACTTTAACCCATATTATGAAACTTACAAAAAATGACGTTTGTACGTGTAGGCGGCATTCAGAGGTCAGAGCTTGAACAGACACATGGACGTGCGCGATTGAAAACATGAACGCGGGTGGCAACTGGCAAAACATACTAGTTTACGCGAATAACGTCCCTGCACGCTGCGTTAAGTATGTAACGCAGACAAATAGCTAGACCAACGTACCAGTTGCACAGGTCGAAACATTCACTATAAGGCTTGTGTTCTTCGAACATGCAGAGACCTGTGCAGAATGCTGAAGCGTTTTCCTGATAGTCCGTGCTGTACATTGACAAACGTAAACACTGTACTATCATGAAGTCTTCATAAGATTTTCCCGCGCATCGTGAATAAGCGTGCCCCAGTGATTAGAAAAAGTCAATATTTTGTCAGTATTTCGTTCACAAATAACGGCACTTGTGCAATTCCGCCGGAGATTAGAGCGATTTAGCGGATAATATAAAATTCATGCGTTGACTTTGCATTCCTGCACCTAGTTGCAAGAGTACGGTAGCGTACCTATACTTGTGTTATCACATTACTCCATATTGGTGTATTGCTGCAAGTATTTGAGTCCAATAATGGGGAAAGTAAACCAATGGTGTAATTTCTGCGCAGTATATTAAGGCAGCAACAATCCAATTGATAAAACCCGGGGAAAGTTTGTTCCACGACGAACTGCGATAATCGAGTGTAACGCAACGTTTACGCTGCAGAGTGATACAATGGCCCTAAAACCGGCATTAAATATTTATCCCCATACAACACAATTTATTTCGTCTCATAAGCTACCGATTCCAAATGTGTCTAGTAGAATGACACAGGCAGTTTTCTGCTGGCCCTTAGGTATGATTTTAGTTCGGAGGGGTATGAAAATTATGGGGCGGGGACAGGCGAGGCTGAAAAGCCGAGAGCGGGGCAGCCAGCCCCCTCCACACCAGGTAGGGATCTAAGGGAGCCCCATAAGCTCTTCAAGCGGGCCGGTCTCAGGCGGAGCCGCAGCTGCCAAACGGTTTTAACACATTTTAAGCACTAAACATGGCCTCTCTACTTCAGCGGTGTTATTGTTACTGCGTATTTTTTTACAGTGCCAATAATTTCTTTCAACATTTCGGGGAAAGGGTTGAACTCGTAACCCCCACCCCTTAAATACGGCTCTGGTCGTACGATGGAACAAGAAACGGCACAATAATTATAGATACGCGAACACAATCGGGAATCGTGACATAAAAACGTCCAGTACCGGTTCTTCATCTTCTCTGTCTTCTTTCACGAGAATGTCACTGTTAAGAGCACGCTGTAGCTGTTTGTGTGCAATGAACAATAAAATTGGCGACGTTGTTGCATGTGACACACAGCAATGTCCCCAATCTTATTGTTCATAACGAGAAGCTACAGTTGTGTCGCATTTTTAGGCCTGCAGGGTGGTCTGACTGTGACGCATGTCTAATCGGGCGTACAGACACGTGCGTCGACTTTCGTCAATTAAGGATTTTATAGGCCTATACAGCAAACGTATTATCGTACGGGAATCAGGCCACACAACACTACGTTATTTTTTTATCTTTCTGTTATAATGTCTGCTATACTATTGCGCAACATCTAAATCCTGGACACTGGACAACGTTACAATAGGGTATCCAGAAATACAAGAATGCCCAAATCTTAAACATTACAGTGCGTGTAAACACGACGCAACAGGTGAGTGATACGATGTATTTTCCGATATTTTAATTTATGTGGCTTTCACTGCTTCGGGTCTCGACTGCATGTCTGCTAGCCGCTCGCTGCTGCGAAAGTGGGTCATAATGAAGATTGCTCCGCCGCGGCATTTAGCGTAATGGAGCCGAGACAAACTCAATTACTCGTACTGATAAACGCAGTGTTTGGCATGCCAGACACCCACACAACAATGATAAATGAAAGCTGGCGACTACATCTGCCAAATGTCACTGTTAATGACGGCTGACTCTCTAGTCTGCTACAATGTCCCGTACCGTCACGAACGTCGTCCCCATGGTCCTTGGACTTTGCATGTCCTCAAGGTCAAAGTTCGAGTCTTTTATTTTGACCTTGTTTTTGAGGTTTGCGTCAGCCTTGAAGAATGTTGCTAAACAATTACCAGCTAGGCTGAGCAATAACCAAAACGCGTTACAGTGTTTAGTCAGTAAAATGCACCTTCTCAAAAATAGCTTATAATACTTTTACGAAGCTATTCGCGTGGTGATTATCAAGTTCAGTCATTCCGCCCGCTCAGCCCACTCGCTATCTGGCATGCCACAGTTCTTTTAAAGTTCTGCAGTAAGTCTTATCGACGATCATTACGCTTACTGGACAGTGATAGCCTTGACAATCTGATATGCTACTGCTGCTGCTGCTGCTGCTGATGATGATGATGAAGAAGAAGCCGTATAGCTGGCGAGAATATCCAGGGACCGCTGGAACGATCATTTTAAACCTGCCCATAACTCCTAGTAGCCTATAGCACATCGATGGCATATTGCTCGAATTAGCGATGCAACATTAGCCGTATCAGTTTCTCGGCGAAGTTGCCGTAAACTGCAGTGTATCGAGTGCTTAAAATAATTCGACTTTATTCGCATCACCAGCGATCAACGCTCTAGATCAAGTTCTACATCACTGTGATTCGATGTACATGTTACAGAGACACGCTTGGGCTTTGCAGTTTGCACAGTTATAGCGAAACTGTCGTCCATCTCTACGCGTCATTGATATTAATTAAAGCAAAAACTCCAAACTCTTTTCACAGTCAACTTTTATATTCCTGAGTATTTTGCCACAGTAGCTAAATATCATCGTTTTGTTATTATTTACATTCACTCATTACTGTTGCACACATCTCGAACACAGAAAAATGAAATTGAAAAAACATGCCACGTACATTGTGGACCTTTGAGCTTGGAGAACAATGTTTTGCTATTGCAAAATGCTTGCTAAAACTTCGCAAACATAAATATTGTTTAAAGTTACCCAAAACTATCTGATAATTTCTAGGCATAGACCTACACTTTATTCTCAGTAAAACCAGTTGGATATCTGAGTTGATGTATCTAGTCGATGCCATTCACGCAGCCAACTAAATACACAGTCAGTCATCGCTGAACTGACGTTAATACACCTATACACCGGCTGACGTTGACAATCTTATTAACCCTTGTAACGTGCCGCATAAACTCCAGCCGCCAGCGTCGAGTCAACGCAGCTTTATCGATAATACTAGTTTTACAACTGCAGTGATGGGCAAACGCAAAAAGACGTTTCGATATAAGTAGCGAACAAACCGTTTTGCTGATTCTGTCTGGTCAACAGATGGTCACCTTGTACGTTTGATAAAAAATTTATTTAAAATTCGACTTTATTTGACGCGGAAATAATTGGCAAATCGCATATTGCCGAACATGCGTATCGTAGACTATAGTTATTCTTGCCTCTAGCAGTTTTCTTGGCAGCACCATGGTATAAGAAGTCATTACTATGAGCTATCTTTACCCATTCGGGCCATTCCGTTCTGTTGTTTATTGTTTATTACTACGAGTACCACGCAACATATACAACAGGTCATTTCAGATACGAGTCTTTGGAGGCAATTGACTTGAGTGGTGCTGTCAATCAAACTGAGTAACAAAACACAACATGCGCCAACAACGTAAATAATGTACAAAACCCGTTCAGTCGCCCTTTACGACACCAGCCAGGAAACAGAGAGGCCAACTCTTACCACAGCAGTTTTCCGGTGCAGCATGTGATGTTGTCCAACCGTGTTATTTTCTGGTTTCTGTTTCCCCGATAAATCTAATTGAATTACATTTTTCAAGCGATTGTTCGAGCCGTGCGTTAGCGACACTGCGCACAACCAATCAACAGCTTTAGTAGCATTTGCCGTATTGGCACAGTGGGGCCCCGGCCTACTTCGAAAACTCGTCCGTTAACTGTGATGCATGAGTCTTATGACGACTGATTACAAGAGGACTAGTATTTTGATGTGACATGTAAACATGTTATACGATAAAATAATGTATACTACTTACTAGCGTTTGTCTCTTGCAGCTTCTACTGCTGAAATGTCGGCGCCAGCCTGTAATGCACAACAGAATATTGAGACTCTCTGCGTTAGAAACAGCATTGTGACATGTGCAAAGGAAGTCACAAATACTGAAACGCAAACATAGAAAAAACGCACAAACTCAAAGACGTAAACGAGAAAATAAAAATAAAAGTAAAAACGATTGGTAGGTTTACTCGGTTACGGCAGTTTTCAAGGTGTTTGCCTACATTTTCCCAATAAGTCGATTATTAGCGCCAATAAATTGAGCTAGAGGATTTCAATAGCAGCTGGAATAATCCGAAGCCATCATTGTCAGCTGCGCCTCCGCTAGTTGGAATGTCGATACTTATTATGCCCTCGTCCTACTCGCTTGAACGGCGTGAAGTCACCCACAACAGCTAAAAATAGCAACCAAGTACTGGCTGTACAGCGGTGAAATCAAATATATGAGGTGAACTTTGCACTGGCGTCCAGTCCCCCAAGAGGTTTTTCTGTTGTTCCTTACACACGTACAATATTTATATTTATATAGTTCGTGACCAGCGCTGATCTTAAGTTTACACGTCACAGTCGCCACTAGCGGACTGATTATACGCTGATAAGCTTCGTTGTCTGTAAACGAAGACGAAAAGGCTGTCGAAGACATGTTGCGGCGCCATTAACAGCGGTCATTAACGGCCCACAGCAGAAGTAAATGCTGTTCATTACAGGCTGGAGTATACTAGCATCATAGAATGTCCTAAGGTCCAGGTTTGTCGATTTATCTGTACCTATATACAGCATCTGTATCTCACACGACCTTTAGTTTCTATCATCCACATATTGGGGTGGCTCGGTAGCCGAGTGGTTAGCGTGCTGGACTCAGGCTCGGAAGAGCATGGGTTCAAATCGCAGTCGCGACGCTGTCGGGTAACAGTCTTAGGCAAACTGTTC
>Ga0126335_1000374_pt1 | contig 21266 bp, 7 predicted proteins | sample OlaspJWI45metaG_FD_108409 | JGI IMG/M metagenome (GOLD analysis project Ga0126335, IMG submission 108409) | Marine gutless worms symbiont microbial communities from Oahu, Hawaii - Olavius sp. 1 OAHU.JWI-45 metaG | ecosystem: Host-associated > Annelida > Digestive system > Unclassified | place... | reverse complement strand
TGTTTTACCATCTGGGTACCTCCTGTTTTTGGTTTTAGTTGGTCCTAAACCCAATTATTACAGGGGACCCAGATGGTTTTTCAATTATTATTTTCTAATTCATGCAAGATCGAGGTATAAAAACCTCAAGGTCATCCGGGCCGACTTGACCGAACGGAGGGGCAATATCGCCAGGGCAAGAACTCTCCGCCGCCACAGAACCGGCACGTTCCACGCCCAATAATGGCATCAACAGTGAGGTGCCGACAAAAACCACAACTATTGCAAAGACCTTAATCAATCTGCGTTTTTTTCTCATCTCTTCCTCCCTGTTTTTTGATGAAAGCCAAAAAAAGAATTAGGGCCGCGTTTGGAACCGTTAAAGCGAGCACAGCTGAAAATAGATAGAATTCTTCTCGGTATCGCCTCTTTGACCTGATGGCATGCATCTATTAGGCTCGACCTCTCATCCGTGAAAACAAAAAAGCCAAGTCTCCGTATCCGGATGACTCGGCTCTATAGAGCAATCCTCAGCATGCTTTCAGTCCTCCCCAAGGCGGGTGAAAAGTTATGCCAATCCAAATTGTGGGGTGCTTAAACTCTTATCCCTTATATAAATACATCTGTCAATATCACAAAGTGGTAGTATTTGTATAAGCGCTGGCACAGCTGCCAGGATACTCGACCTGCTGGGTCAATTAATAAGGGATCAAACTTCCAATGGTGAAGAAATTACTTCGCCATAATATTATGCAATCATCACGGTTTGACTTTCGATTGCTTCCTAAATGCTTTTAAAAAGTAGAAATCAGCAGCAGTGATAATACATTGTGGCACTTGACAGACGGATGCTGCTTGGATAAGTACTATTAATACCCCACTGGCGAACCGACAACTGCATTTAAAACTGATCGGAGCTGTGTTATGAAGAAGAGCCCGGGCATAGGGATTTGTTCTCTTTGTTCGGGTTTTTTGTTTGGCCTATGCTCTGTCAAAGCGAAGAATTGTTAGGACCAATTTTCCACCGCCGTATGTAAGCTGTAAACGGTCGGCGATTTAAAGAATGTCACCCGAAAGAGTGCTTATAAAGAAGGGATCGATCAAATGAAAAGCAAATCATCACTAATCTCGGTCATTGTCGCCTGTTTGACCCTGTTTGGCCCACTAATGGTTCCAGCGGTCTGGGGTAGTGAAGTCTATTTGGTTGTAGCTGACGAATACGGCAACAATAAATATATGAAGATCAACGAAGATGGGAGTTTATCCCATCCAATACTGGTTGCCAACACCGGTTACATACCCTACGGCAACGGCCTTGGTAATTTTGATCATGACGATGATTTGGAATACATTGTTGCCAGCGGCATCATGTCTGGAGCAGTTCATCTATTCAAGAAACTGGACGACGGCAACGTGTTTGCCCCGCCGGTTGATGTTGCTACTTGGTCCGGCGCCTATTATCCCGGCAAAATGGCGATTGCCGATTTCAATGGAGACGAGGATCTCGATTTTGTCCTGACCTACTACTATAATGAAGATGCCTACCTTTTTCTGGGGGACGGCAACTTGGGATTTGGCGAACCAATCTTAATTCCAGTCAGCACCCCCTCAGACTCCATTGCCGCCGACGCGGCTGATTTCGACAATGACGGTGACGCCGATTTTGTTTCTGCCCCGGCCGATAATACGAACCAAATTTACGTCAATTTTGGTGACGGTCACGGACATTTTATTGAAACTCTGAAAATTAACACTTATAACTCCAGCTATTATGCCGGAATCGCCGCCGCCGATTTTGACGGGGACGGTGCAGTGGACCTGGCGGCTTCCACAACGGGTGCCATCGATATTTACTGGGGCGACGGCCAGCGCAATTTTACTTTTGGCCACCGTGTTACAGACCCGAATATTCGGGATTCGCCGATGGATAACTACGATATCAATGGCGACGGTGATCAGGACCTTATCCTCGGATCTTACGGTGAGTCGACAACGAGTTACGGCGATGATGTTGCCATTTTGCAGGGCGACGGCCAGGGCAACTTCACCCTGGCCGAGCTCTACGACATCGGGAATGGAATATTAATAATTGCCATCGCCGCGCCGCCGCCGGAAACAGCCAACCGAAGACCGGACGCCGTCATTGAGCCGGGTGAGATCAATTTAACAGCCGGAAAAACAGCCGAATTTTCGGCCACCGAATCGGATGACCCGGACGGCGAGATCGTCAAATGTAGCTGGGATTTTGGCCATGGCGAGCAGACAGAGGGATTTACTGTCAGCCATGTCTTTTATGTACCCGGAGACCACGTCATCGCCTTGACCGTAATCGACGATAGGGGCGCGACTGACTCGACAACGGCCGTTGCGCATGTGTCACCCGATGACAAGGCACCGGTTTTGTCGGTTCCGGCCGACGTGACCATCGAATGCGATCAGGACAGCAGTTCGGCTGCCACCGGTACGGCCACGGCCACCGACAATGTCGATCCGGCGCCGGCGATAGCACAGAGCGATAGTGCCGCAGCCGGGCCCTGCCCGCAGGCGGCGGTGATCACCCGCACCTGGACCGCGATCGATGCCAGCGGGAACTCTACGAGCGGAGAACAGGTTATTGCAATCGAGGACACGACGGCACCTGTATTGCTGGTACCCGCGGATGTATGGATCGAGCTGGGCTCGGACGGCAGTCCGGCCGGTACCGGCGCGGCCCTGGCCACAGACAATTGCGATGGTGCACCGGGGGTCGCTTCGAACGATAGCGTGTCTGCCGACGGTATGGTGATCACGCGCACGTGGACGGCGACCGATGCGTGCGGCAATGCCTCCAGCGGGATCCAAACCATCACATTTGAGGATACAACCCCTCCCACAGCCATATGCCAGAATATTGCGGTGGCGCTGGATGACAGCGGAAATGCCACCATCACAGCGGACCAGGTCGACGGCGGCTCATCCGATGCGTCGGGTTCTGTGATCCTGGTGGTCTCAGCGGACAGCTTTACGGCGGCCAACGTTGGCCCAAACCCTGTCATGCTGACGGTGACCGACATCAATGGCAATGCAAGTACCTGTACCGCCACGGTGACTGTCATTGTCAGCGACAGTGATGGCGATGGCATCCCCGACGCGCAGGACAATTGTCTTACGGTCCCCAACCCGGACCAGATGGATGTTAACGCAGATGGCTTCGGCGATGCCTGTGTATCTCCGGACGCACACATTGGAAACAACGTCGATCTTGGCCAGGGCCTAATCGTCGAGGAAGGTTCGACAATACGGTATGGGGCCTTGGTGGGCGACGGGGCCGTCATTGAACGGGGCGCCACGGTCGGCTTTTTTGCTTCCATCGGCGCCGACTGCGTGGTTGCAGGCGGCAGTTGGGTGGCCTGGGGCGCCAGTGTGGGAGAAGGTACCCACATCGGCCGCGGCAGCCGGGTCTGGCCGTTTGCCCAGGTGGGCCCCAATGTGGTTTTAGGGGAGCAGGCGACCGTCGGGATTGGCGCCCGGATCGACGCTGGGATCATCATCGGAGACAATGTCATGGTGCCGTCAGGCGCCCACATTGTCGATTCGGATGCGGACAGCGTCAGCGATGACGTTGAAGACGGCGCGCCCAACAACGGCAATGGGAACAGCGACGGCATCCCGGACCGCGAGCAAGCCCATGTGGCCTCACTGCCCAATGCGGTTGACGGAAGCTACATTACCCTTGTGGCGCAAGCCGGAGATCTGAAAAGGGTTCAGGCAATCGGACACCTGTCTTTGGGAGAAACCCCGCCTGACATTGGATTTCCTTACGGTTTCTTCAAGTACAACGTCGATGGCGTTGGAGCGGGCGGAGCAACGACTGTAGAAATGCTGTTACCCGGCCAAGTTGAATCCTACTACCAATTCGGCCCAACACCGTATGATCCGGGAGATCAATGGTACGAATTCCTGTTCGACACCCAGACAGGTGCCGAAATTAATGGAAACCGTGCCACCCTGCATCTGGTAGACGGCCAACGCGGCGATGGCGACCTGACTGAAAACGGCATGATGACTCAGCAGGGCGGTCCGGGTGTGACCCGGAAAGAAGTGGACATCGATATCAAACCATACAGTCGCCGCAACACCATCGTCCCCTGGAAGCGGGGTATGATCCGTGTGGCCATTCTGTCCACAGCAGACTTCGATGCGCCCGCAACTGTGGATCGAAAATCGCTCACATTTGGCCCAATCGGTGATGAGCAAAGCCTGGCCAACTGCTCGAGGCGTGGCAGGGATGTGAATCGCGACGGATTCGACGATCTGATTGCCTTATTCCGAATCCATAAGACCGGCTTTGAGCCCGGCGATACAGTTGGCATCTTGAAAGGCGCCACGGTTCATGGAATGCCCATCGAAGGTCGGGATACGGTGAATGTCAAGGAAAAGAAGAAATATACGTACTGGAAAAAGCAGTGGCGAGTTAAGTACTATTGGTAGCCAGTATCGGTTTTTTTTAGGCATCCTGGTCCGGGATCAAGTCCAAGATGACGGAACCGGATACATTGTGACGCTTTAGCGCCATCCAGGAAATTTTGATCTGGCTGATCTAATTTCGCACAGATTCTCGGATTGCTTTAAAATCCCAGATCCCAGAATATGTATGTATAATTTCTTCAGAAATTCTATCTGCCCAGCCTCTCTCAAGGTCGCCCCTTGACAGACCACATTGTGGTATTATGTCTATCTTTGTGATGCGTGATATCGTTGAAACGCAGGACATCGAGGGAGCGATCATCATTGCGAATCGTATTTTGAGATTGACTCACCTGATATTGATCCAAAAACATCTTAATCCCAGCTGAGTGTTCTTGAATTACAGCTTCTAAAACAAGCCCAGTACCCAAACACCCATTCTTTCGATAAGCTGCTCCTGGTCTGAATACTAATTTAAATGATACTTCCCCAATTCTCCAGAGATGTATTTGCAATCTGAGATTGCCTCTCTAATCTTCTCCAATCGAGAAGATTGGACTCACTAAATGAGCAGCCGGGGCGTCTTTCTCACCCATGTTTGTCATTCCAGCGGAGGTCTTTACAGGGCCTTCAATCAGGTAAAGGAAGGAAAAATGGCCACAAATCTCACCAATCTAAGTATCCATGCGCTGGTTTCCTATGTTCACGCACAAATACCCGAAGCGGGCGAATTGACGGTCGCAGATCTTGACCATGCCCTGTCAGTTTATAATGGTATCGTCGGCTCTGCGCGACCCTCGAGCGACAAAGTCGCTGCGCTCATTCGTGGCTCCGAGGTTCCGGGCAAACGGGATATCGGCCAAAAGATCGCGCGCCGACTGGTGGCCGCCGGGCCCATGGAAACACTCGGGGCGCTTTCAGAAATTCCCGCCATCGGCCCCATAACATTTGCACGGCTGGTAAAGCAATTGTCCCTCGTCGAGGATCCCGATCTCTTGTGGCCCGGCTCCGAAACTCCCGAACCCATTGCTGCCAGGGGATACTCCGTCAAAAAGATCCCGTACAGCGCCATGAGCAATGCGGCCTTGGCCCCGTGGAGCGCCTGGGCGACTTGCGGACCATCAAGGGCATCGGTACCAAAACATTCGGCCGCATTGTCAAGAGCCTCAGTGAGTTTGAAAACATCGAATCTGTTATAGCGGAGTCCTGGGAAGATATAGAGGCAGTGCGGCAGGCGACCGTGCGTGCACCGGCAGACCAGACGCTTCTTACCCGGCTCAACAATCTGCTCGGTGCCGAAATGGAGGTGCAGCTGACAGCCTCCGATCTTGACCGAGCGCTGATTCACTTTAACCGGATCGCCGGTGCGGACCTACCGTTTGCTTACCGATTGAAGGTTCTTTTGTCGGCCACGGAAATTTCCGCAATGCGGGATTTTGGCAAGGTCACCGGCACCCGACTGCTGCAGCTCAGGCGGGTATCGCGCCTGGAATATCTTGAAGATGTTCCCGGCGTTTCGCACCATTTTTTCGCCCGTCTTGTCTATGCTCTCAGCAGGGTTGAAAACCTGGAGGAGCTGCTCTACCCGGAAAACAGGCAAGAAATCGATAACATTAGCGAGGCGGCTGTGCCCGAGCCGGCATGGCCCCTTTCGGTGATTCTGGCCCGTTATTTGAGCGGCGGGGGCGACTGGGAAATCAGAGATGATGACCGCTGGATGGAAATGATTCTGGCGGATGAAGGGGTCAAGGAATCCGTAGACCAACTCCTTACCGCACTCTTGGAAAGTGAAAGCCCAACTAGTTCTCTGGAATTTGGGTCTGCAATGCCGGTATTGGAGGGATATATAATAGATTCATCCGGTATCTCTCTGCAAGCAGAAAAAAGCGAAACGCACACCTATTTGAGCGGGACTTTTACCGCAACTATTGACATCCAAGATGAGATTCTCTTCAATTATACGGCCGTGCGGTTCGATCCCACCTTGACCTTCCACGAGGCTCGGCCGTTTACCCTCAACGTGTATTGGGATCAGGCCGTAGCGCATGATACATCCACACCTACCTCCGCCGACCCCTGGGACCATGCCCGCGAAGCAGCTATTTCTGTGCTTACCGCCCTACCACGGGATACCGTCCAGGATGAAATTCACAGTAACCGCCTGGCCGAGAGAGTATCCATGCTCAATGATTCGGTGCAGTTTTACAGCAGGGTCACCGCAGCCATATCCGAGGCGGATACGGAAGTAAATAACCTGCTCAGCGCTTCTGATGATATCAAACCGCTGGGTGAGGAATTGCTGGATGAATTCGGCTATGACGATGAGATCGGGCAAGCAGCGACACTGACGGCAGTTCTGGAAAACGCGGTCGGCGACCAGGGCGAGTTGGAAGGTCTGGGTGGCGTCGAATGGTGGATGCACACCCTGAGTGCCCATGCACCTGTGGTTCCCGAGGATTTTGCGGCCTGGTGGGATGAGATCTGGAGCGGCTGGTGGGAAGCGGTGACCGATGCCCATATCACCGGACAGCTCACTGCTAATGAGCTTGCGGACTGGGATTTGTGGGATGAAATGGCATTCTGGGAGGAATTGCTGGGTACCGACTGGGAGCAGTCCAGCGAAGCGGCCTGGATTGCTTTCTGGGAACGCTGGTTTGGTCCTTCTGTTGAGGGCAGCGACGAGGAAGATGATGTCGAAGAAGCTCGCGATCAATCCGATGAGGAGCAGGATCAGCAGGAAGAAGATGAAGAACCCGACGAAGACGAAAAACGTCGTGAAGAGCGCCGCCGAAGGCGCGAAGAGCGGAGGCGGCGCCGGGAGGCGCGCCGGCGTGAACGTCGGGAGCGGCGCCGGCGGCGTAGAGAAGAACGCCGAAGACGGCGCCGCCGACCCAGTGGCAGCAGCGGCAGTTGGGGACGCGGCGGCGGTTGGCCCTGGCCCTGGCTGCCCCCCTTTCCACCGCGACCGGCGGGCATGGGCGATGCATGTCCTGCCGTTACCAAAGCGCCTCCGGAAAACCCGTCAGTGGCGGACGTTCGCCAGAAAAGCGAAACGCTCGCAGAGCGCACCTACAATCATGCCGTTACCGATTTGTTGCCCAATGACCGGAGTATCGCTGAAGTTGCAACAAAGAAAGAAATGGTCGAGCACCATATCGCCCTGGATCGCAATACCCGCCAGATTATGGGTTACGAGGACACCACGGCCCAATTGCACGAGGCGGTGAGCATGCAGAAAAGGGTGATTGATTTTGCTGTCCAGTCTCCGCGACGCGAGTTTATGGAATTGACCCTTGCGACGAGTCGTAATGAGGACGTGGAGCCGGTGCATCCCTTACTCGCACGTGCTGACGCGCCCGCAGCGACCCGTTTGTGGCAGGTCGCCACCGATTCCCGGAGTAAGCAGCGTATTGCCGAGCTTGCCGGGAAACTGAAGGCGGCCGTTCCCCTGGAAAAAGCGGATCAGGAAAAAGCCGTGGCCGTGTATCGCGAACTGGTTGACCCGCGTTTTTCGTCCACCAAAGTACAATTGCTGAACAAGGTCATTGTGCCCCATGAGCTCGAGCAGGCCAGGCACCTGATTCGGCGTATCGATGGGGCCAAAGATGTCATTGCCGATCTACAAAAGACTCAACTGGACGTGAAAGCGCCTGCCAGGGATTCTATACGCGTTGAAAATGTCGCCGCGCAGGTGCTGTACACCCACGTCGTTGGTAAAGAGCAGCTGCTGGCCCAAAGGAGCAAGTTGGGCAGTCGGGCAGCATTGGATTTGGCTTTCGTCAAGGATGAGGTGCTGCAGCGTATCAATTATGGCAAGGATAATGGGTTTAGCGAATTGCGATCGATCCGCGGGGCCGAGCCGGCCCGTATCAAGTTGCATAATTATCAAACCCGTTTTGCCCGTGAGCTCAAAGGCACCGCAGCGGTGGCACAATTGCGCAGTATGGCAGCCCCTAAGGTGGCGCAGGTTTCCGCGGAGACTGAATACGCGGCGCGCCAATTGTCCGCGACTGCCTGGCAGGGGACTCAGGATTTACAGATCGCAAAGGTTGCGGCCCAAATCCCCCGTTATGCGACGGCAAAGCAAAAACTCGACCTGCGCATCGAAGAGGGGAAACGAATCAGTCTCCCGGCGGCGCGTCTTAAAAACCTGGAACAGCAGTCAGTGCAATTGGGTACGAAGTTGGATAATCTGAACCAGACCCTCACCCAGAACCTGCCTAATAGTCCCCGCCTGGCGAGCAGATACACGGCGTTTCAATCGCAGAGTCAGAAACGCATGGCCGAATTGACACGCTTGACAAACGATACGAATTACCGCACTGCAGTCAAAAACAAGATTCCCGACGCTCGCCAGCTCACTTTGGCAAATCATCAGACCAGGGTCGTGCAATCGCGCACTGCCCAGCAGCCGCCGGCGCCGCCGCCGTTGTATAAAGCGACCCAGCCTCGAACCGTTATTGGCGGGGTTCACAAGAGAGAGGATCTTCAGAAACCCGAATACCTGGAAAAGCTGTTCAAGCAGCGCGTGGGAAATATGGGTGTCATCCACCGGCGATCCGACCTGCAGGACCCGGACTATTTGCGGCAGTTGTACAAGAACAGAGTGGGTGGCTACGGCGCCGTGCATGTTTTCAACAATGCCGAAGAACAACGCGATTGGCTGCAGCAGCGGCTGGGCGGACTCGGCGTGGTGCACACCCGCAGTGACCTGCAAAATCCGGACTACCTGGCCCAGCAATTCAAGGCCCGCATGGGGGGGTTCGGTGTGGTCCACCAATTTAAGAATGAACAGCAACTGAAACAATTTGCCCAGAGCCGTCTGGGGGGCCTGGGTGTTGTTCATCTGCGCAGTGATCTTCAAGACCCGACCTACATGGCCAATCTTTACCGTTCCCGTCTCGGGGGTTTCGGATGGGTGCACGAATTTAAAAATGCCGCGGAGTTGCGCGATTTCGTCCAGAGCCGAATCGGGGGAATGGGGCGCGCCTATACTTGCCGGGACTTGATAGACCAAGGGGTAAGCCCGCAAATGGCCCAGGGAATTTTCGACAATGCCCGCACATACGGGAAAAAGGATTTCGAGTCCGATGCCGATTATGATGCGCGCATGTTGGAGGAGCACCCGGACCGTTTCACTGTCGATGAAGCCTCCGGCGGTGCACGTCAAAAGACATGGCAGGAGCGACAGGCTGAACGCCGTAAAGAGATGTTGGACAGCGGGCAATGGCTTGTAAATCCGCAAACCGGTAACCTGGTGCCAAAAAATTCTAAGGCGGGCTCACAGATACTGCGCAATGCCCAGCACCAGCGCAAATTTCAACTGCAGACCGAAGATGGAAAAACGGCAACCCTTGAAATTTCGGGACTTGCCAGTTTGCGCGATACGCTGGAATCACAACTGTCACAGCAGGGATTCCGTAAAGATGCAAATGGCGACTGGATCGATCCCAAAACAGGTGCGGTGGTTTTTACGGCCGAGCGAGTCGAACGCTACGACAGCCAGTACAATGAAGTGCGCGGCGAGGAAATACCCGAATGGAAAAAGGCCGTCGACTATTTGCCCGAAGATCAGCGCCCCCAGCCCCCGGCACCGCCGCCCGCCCAGCAGTTGGAAGAGCTGGCTGAAAAAGCCGTCAATGCCTTTGGTTTCGAAATCAAGAATCTCAAAATCGGCCAGGCGACCCTGGACAGTTTGCAGGTGCGACCCGGCGAGTCCGTCGAGGCGGCATTGCGCCGGACCCTGGAAGGAACGCGCTACCGGGTGGACGACTATGGCGTGGTTGTCGACCGGGATACCGGCGAAATTGTGTGGAGCCAAACCCAAATTCGTGAACTGGAGAGCCGGTATCGCAAGAAGGTGCAGGAGGCCCTTTTCGGAGAGGGGGGGCTGAACCAGGAAGTACTCTATCTGGCCCAGTTCGGGACCCCTTCGCAAAAGCAAAAAGCCCAGCAACTGGTGCGTCATCTGGAAAACCGCCTGGAACAAATGACGGCCGCCGCCGGGGCGCAGACAGAGACCGAAGCGCTGATCGAAAAGGTGACCCATGATCCGAATCTCAAGGAATTCGAGCGCCGCCAACAGCTGCGGGATCTTAACGAGCAGCTTTCCCGACAAACCCTTCAACGCCGGGAGATCGAACAAAATATCATCGACAATGCGCTGGAGGCCAACCGCTCGGCCGTCGATGCGGTCAAAAGCCAGTTAAGCTATGCCGAGCAGGATGTCCTGCGTCACAATCGCGCCATGGCCAGCCTGGTGACAGAGATCGAATCGATCGACCAGCGCCTGGACGATGAATCTTTGAGCGCCTATCATCAAAGGGAGCTGCGCGAGCGCCGGGCACGCAAACTGGCCAAGCTGCTGGGCAAGCAGCGGGATATGCACCTGGCATCAACCGACCTGCCCCGGGGCAGCCGGGTGAGCGCTCTTCTCAGTCCCGTGGATGTCAATGACTACTTCGACGAAACCACCGTCATGGATGTCCGCGAAGCCCGCCGGCGCGCCCATGGCGTCCGCTTTGAGGAGCGCGACGGCAAACGGGTGGCGGTCTATGTCAATGCCGAAGGCGCAGTCTTGAGAGGACCGGACAACCGGGAAATCGTCGATCCGGCTTACAAGGGCGAGCAATTTCAACGCAATCTTGTCAGCAGCCTGGCACGCTACCAGGTTGTCAGCGCACGGCGCCGAACCGCCTATGACGAAAAGTTGTCCGAACTTGCCGAGCTGGATGAAAAAATGGCCGGATACGCCCCTGATCACCCCTACCTGCGTCATCTCCAGCGCGAGCATGCCCGTCTGGTCGGCGATATCCAGGAATTGGCAGATGGATTGAACTTTTTCATCGGCGCCCGCCGCCAATTGGAAGAAAACGATCGCGAGGCCCTGGCAGAACTCGATGAGCGCGCGGCCCAATTGCAGCGGGAAAGGGAGCATTTAGAAAAAGCAAAGGGGCGCGGCGGAAAGATAACCTGGTATGTCGACGAAAATGGTGTCGTTCACGCCACGGCTACAACGGCCCAGGAAGAGGCCGAGAAAGCCCGCCGAGAAGAGCTGCAGCGCCAGGCGGCCGAGGCCCAAAAAGAGGTCGAAAGACGTGTCGCCGCATTGATTCTGCAGGCCAAAGAGGCCCGCGATGCCCAAATGGCCGAGCTCCAACAAAGGCAAGCGGCCCATGCCGCCGCGGTTTCCGAAGCGCAAAGGCAAAGGCAACAGCAACTCACCAACAATGCGGCCACGGCCGTCGATCAACTGACCCGGGCTGAAAACGATGTCGCCGGTGCCGAGCAGGCGCTCGAGGCCGCCCGCCAGGCCGCCCGCCGGGACAAAACACCCCAGAATGTCGCCCGGGTTGAAGCGGCCGAGAAGGCTCTCCGGGAGGCCGAAGGCGAGGTCAATTCCCAACGCATGCAGGCCATGGCCGCCATGGCGGCTGCCGCCAGCAACAACCCCCAGGTGTTTGAGGACTTCAATGCGCAGCAGGACCTGATCAAAGAGGCTGCCGATGAGTTCCGCCGCCAGCAGGCGGCCCTGGGACCGCTGCAGCAGGCGTTGCGAGAAGCCCAGGAAAAACAGGCCCGAATTACCGATCCCACCGAGCGCCTGGCCCCGGAGAATATCGCCGAAATCGATGCCCTCGAGGACCAGCTGCAGGCCCAATATGCCACCATCCGGTCGGCGGGACACCGGCTATCCGAGGCCGTGGCGGCCCGGGAATTGATCCTCGACAATGCCATGTATACGGGCGCCTCACCGGAATACAACGAGCAGCGCTATAATGCGCTCAAGCAAAAGGTGAACCAGGGTGGGGGGCGACCCGAGCAGGTGCTTAGCACGTTTGAATTGGAAGAATACCGTCGTCGCGACGATCTGGCTCGCTATCACGGTGACGTGGCCGACGCGCGCCGCAAGGCGGACGAATTGCGGGCCATCCGGCAGCGGCTCGATACCGATCCTGACACAGTGACCCCGGCCGAAAAAGCGCGCCTATCCATCGGCCTGACCGACGAGGAGAGTCGCATCCTCATCGGCGAAACCCAGCGCCACAATCTTCTGACCCAACTGGATTTCTGGCCCGATCAGGAAGAAGCAGCCGCCTATCGTTCGCTCGTTGGCCAGTGGATGACCGATTATCGTGGCGGCCTGGGCGGTGCCTCAACCCTGCAGAGCGTTACCGCTGACACAGTAACCAATCAATTGGGCTTTCTGGATACTTCGGAAATTACCGGGCATCAGGTGAAAGAGTATGAGGACAAGGTCGCTTTACGGGAGCGTGAATTGGAGCAGGCCCGCCAGGACTTGCGCGACCATCCCGGTGACGCCTACTACCTGCGCCAGGTCGGCTATGCCGATCGCCTTCTGTCCAATGCCGAACATCAGCTGTCTCAAGCCCAAAGCGAACATCGCCGAACCACCCGGTCGCGGTTTCACCATGCGCCCCAGGATCCGGACCAACCGGATGCGCATTCGCATTTCAATGCTTTTTTGAATCGGCTTTCGACGGTTGACGACAAAGGCGGCTATCTGAACCTGGCCATGGCATCCATGGAAAAGCGGCAACAGGAAGCCGCCCGGCTCGCCGCCGGTCCCGGCCCGGGGGAGCCGGATTATGCAGACAATCTCGAGGTTTTTCGCGAAGGCCGGGACCGCGCCCTGGCCCACCAGCGGGATGTGGAGACCGAAAGGGAACGCCGGGAAAATAACCTTGAAACACTGCGGCACAAAGAACGCCTCACCCAGGCCGAAATCAACTATCGCCAGGGGGTCATCGATCGCGATGACTTTGATGCGCTCGGCCTCGATGAGGATACGGTAGAGCGGGAACTGCAACAGTTCAAAGAACAGCTTGTCGACCAGCAAGGAGAAATTCGCTTTATTGAAGGGGTGCAGGTGCGCCGTTATACCCAGGGCATGGAGGAAGCGCAGGCGATGATGGATGTGCTTCCCGCAGCCTGGGAGCGTGATCCCCAAATTCGTGCTGCTATTAAGCGGGAGCGGCTGGATGAGGCCTTCCGGTTGGAACAGGCGATCCAGCAGAATTCGCAGCAGGATGACGTCACCCTGCAGGCGATGGAGGACCGGATTGCCGACTTGACCATTCAAAAAGCAATCGCACAGAGCAATGATCTGGAAGAGTCGGTTGAAAACTTTGACCGTATGATCAGCGATGCCAATTTCGCCATCCGGGAGCGCCGTGAAATCATGGATCGGCGACTGACCGCCCTGGAGAATCAACAGCGGGAAATGTACCGCCGCAATCGTGAAGACGATTTTGGTCCGGCCGGAGATTACGACCTGACCCGCCGCCTGGAAAACATGGATGTCGACTACCGGCTGGCCTTTACCCTCGATGATGACCGTGAAAAAAATGCCATGCAGTCGGGGGAGCGATCCGTGACGGCGGCCATCGATGGCAGCATTGCAGATGAAGATCCCGGTTTTTTAAGTCTCTTTGCCCACGAGCTGGTGGGTGATGATCCCTTGAAAACGGCCTTTTTCATGACCCCGGCCGGTATGGCCTATGCCTCCTTTGAACGTCTCAGGGGCAATGATCCCTTCGAGGGGACTGGCACGCTGGCCCTTCTTGCCAAACCGGAGACGGTTATCAAGGGGGCGGTCGGCGGCATCGTCGGTGCCGTTGAGCATGGCGGCACCATGATCAAAGGTTTGGCTGAACTGGGCTATGAGGCCGGAGACACCCTGATGGAGGCCGCCTTTGTCAACATGGGGTTTGAAGATGGCTGGATTGCGGGAACGGAAAACCTTGATTGGCTCGTACAGGCGCCCGAAAAAGCGCAGCAACTCTGGAACCGCCTGGATATGCAAACGGTGAGCAGGATGGCCTGGAATTCCCTCAAGAAAATGGAGCAGGGGGATGCCACCTGGAACTATGCCAAATTTGGCGGGGCCATCGCCCTGGAGGCCATCATGGCGGTCAATCCGGCCGGCGCTTTTACGGCTGTCGCCAAGGGTGCCCAGACCGGCGGTCGCTTCGTGGCCGCAGGCGGTCAATTACTGAATAAGACGACCGAATTCAGTCGCCTGGCGCGGGGGCTGGAAGTGGTGGGCAACGGCGTTGAACTCGGCGGCCGGGGCATGCAGCTGGCCTATGAGGTGGCGTTGCAGTCGCGGATCGCTATGGGGCGCTGGCTCGACGAAACCCGCCTGGGCACCTCGCTGCGAAAATTTACCGGCCGGTTGACCCCGGATGAATTGGACCACATGTTTGCCGCCAGCTTCATCGAAAAGCAATTGGCCGATGCGGACCGATTGCTGGCGCGGGCCGCCGGTGAGACCGATGATGCGGCCCGTGACCTGCTGCTGCGTCAGGCCGATGATTTGAAACGGCAGGCCATTGCCACGGCCCGCAATAATCCCTCGGTGCTGGGGCGCGATGTCGACATTGTGGTGAATCCCGACCTGGGGGCCAGCAGCGTACGGGTTCATCATGGCACCGATGCCCTGGGATTGACCCGCAGAATGCAAGTGCATGTGGGGCCCGGCGCCACCGTCGATGACGTGGCCGCCCATGTTCCCACCTTGCGCTCGATGCAGCGCTATGCAGGGGTGACCGGGCGCGCGCGGGAACTCACCGGGCGCATGGCCAATTTTGTCCGGCGCAACGGGCAGCCGCCCGTGGGCAGCCGTGCCTGGGAGGCGGCCCTTGAAGTCGACAAACTGCCCCGCATTATCGATGAACGCCTTTCACTCCTGCGGCGCCTGCCTCCCGATAAGGATGTCGCCCGGGCGGTTGCGGATGATATCGCCGGTCTGGAACGTCAACTGGCGCAGCATGAGGCCTTGCTGGGGGCCATGGAAGTACGTCCCGGGCGCGGTTTTGTGGCGGCCGACAGCGATTTGGCCCGGTTCACGGGTTTGCAGGACAGCCCCATCATCGTCTACCGCGGCATGGCAGATGGGAGCGATATTTTCGGCGGGCGCCATATTGCCGAGGTCGCCGAGGAACTGGTAACACTGCGCCCGGGCCAGCGCGTCCATGATCTCAGTGCCATGCGCACCGTCGAGCAGGCCGCCGAAAACCTGGCGACTCGAAGAGCAGCCTATAATGCAAGACGCCAAATCCTCGATGATCTGGCCAACAGTCCCAATGGGGACCAGCTGCTGCTTGACCACGGCCGTGATGTGCTCAGAACGCGTTTGTTCGAGCGGCGCGCCGGACGGCTGCAGGAGCGGCAAAGGTTGCTTAATCGGGGCGAAACTGAAAAAGCAGATGCAATCAATATCCTGCCAGACAGCGAATTGATTGTCCAGGCGAACCGTGCGATGAACGCCTTTAAGACTGTCGATAAAGTGGTTCGGCCCGAACTGATGCGGATTGTTGGTTTTGATGACGTGCTGCTCGACATAGCAGCCGGCGGCAGCAAAGAGACTGGCGGTTTATATCAGATGCGCATGCTGGCCGAGGAGATTTTGGATTCCATCGCCGTCGGAAAAGGCCCGCATGTATTTCGAATCATCGAGGATCACATGCCCATCAAGCCGATCTATGAACCGACCATTACGGCCACCGGCAGTATTATTCCGCGCGGGCGGGTCATTCGTCAGGCTGCCGACGGGGTTCGGCTCGATGGCAGTGTGGTGCAGATGAAATCGTATAAAGCATGGGAGTATACCGTCAAGCGGACGAGCCGCAGCGGGCATGTATATGATTACCAGGTGCGTGTATTGGATGCAGTTGAAAGCCAGGTGACCTCGGACATGATCCGCTACGGCCAGATGGGCTGGGTGGACAGCACGGGAATCCTGCTCCCCACCAAGGGTCGCGGGCTCAATGGTTACTTCACCTTTTATATCGATGAATCCCGCCTGGTGGCACACCATGGACAGCGGGCGGTCTATGGCTTCCAGGATGAAGCCACCGAGCTGGCCCAAAAGCTCACCCGGGAAATCAACGAAGCTTTCGAGACACCTTTTGATATCCAGATCGATATCCAGATCCGGTAGGACCATGCGCTTGAATTCATATCTTTCTTGAGCGCGATTAACGGAACATTATAACGCCCCACAGATTTACAGTTATGAATCTTCGAAAATAATATATTAAAAACTTTCTTTATACTCTATAAAACTGCAAATATGGGGAGCGTTCCCAATTGGCCCCCTCACCGAATATCCGGTCAAAAGCCTGCGCATTAACGTGGCGATGGGGGCGGTACCTGTCCTCAATAATAAGTGAAGGTGATTTGTCATAAGCGCCCATGCAAAACAGGGCGTCTTACTGTCGGACAGGATATCGCCGAGTCGATCCAAAAAAATCATCACGGTCGGCATCATCGAAAAAAATTTTTCTTCGATTAATCCCCCTCACAGTGTTATGGAGCAGCGCTCCAGGGGCGTCTATGCGTGCTTTTCGAGTCATATCATTCAGATATCAAATAATTCGGATTTTAAAAACCGTAATTCCGAGGAACGTCACCTATTGCTGACCAGGTTCAATCAAGGCTGGAACCTGACCATCGACACCGGCCTTTTTCCGTAATCCACGTGATTTAGTAGAATAATAGCCATAGTAGTCCCGCCCATCGGCGGGATTCGCCCTTGTTGGAGATATGGGTTGTCAATAGTGCGAGTGCTTGCATCCCGCCGTCCTTTGGCGGGGCCAGTCCAGTGCGTCAAACGTTTTATATGTATTAGCGTTCCCCGATCGGAGTCGAGGACAGTCTCTTGGATTCGTAGATCACCTTTGCAAAACCATCGGATGAATCCTGCGCCGCGATATAGGTCATGCGCTCCTGGGAAAAGGAGAATAGAAGGGGCAGATAAGTTTGACTTCTCTTCCGATCGGTGTTAGCGCTTCGGGAAAATTCGGTTGTTTTCCGGTCATCAGTGTCACTGCGGTTTATCTGGCTGTTCTGGGCGGGCGTGTTCTTTACGGAGAAATAATTTCAATCCTCAAGCGGGGAGCCATAGCTGTTGGGATCCTGGCGTTGGTCGTAATAAGATAGCGTTAATCTCTGTAGTATCAAAGAAGCATAATCGGGTGCTCCCGGATATCAGGGCCCATGTAAAAATCGATTGGGATAAATCCTATGCCCCAGCCTGTTGTTTATATCCTTGTATTTTTTGCCCTCATGGCGATTGTTCGATTTTTTTCTCGCAAGATGATGATCCGCCATTACAGCTGTATGCCCGAACCGAAAAAAGTTTCCCTGATGGCTACGTATGCACGTATGGTTCGGATCTATGGGCTGTTATTCAAGTTGTCGCCCATGATTCTGGCAGCAGGTCTGATTCTGGTATACCCGCTAAAAAACATCTCTCCGCTAACCGCGCTCCTTGTTTGCGTTGTTGCCTATCTTTTTATGATCGAAGACTTTTTTTTCCGCAGAGCAATTCTTACCGGCCTCAGCAGAGAAGAAAAAGGGGTCAAACCTTGATTATTACCTTAAATTTCTCGTAATCTTCCCGTACCTTTTTATCTGTATCAAGCATCTCTTTAAAGATACCAACCCGCCGACTGATTGATGATATGGTCAGACCGACTTGCGAACCGATCTCCGCGTTACTGAAACGACCGCTCTGCCACAACGCATATACCAGCATATCGCGGTTGAACATATCCGATTTTACAATACGGCAGGATTGTTTCAATCTTTGGGGTGAAAAGAGGAACATCTTAATATTTAAACATTAAATGGTTCATTCTGGTGATAAAAAATATGATAAATTTTAAAGCTGACTGCCGGTTGTGTGCGATCCAATTGAAATTTTACTATATTAATCTTTATTTCTTTCTAAATCTTAAAATATGAAGAACGATTCTGATTTCTTTACAATTAAAAAACCAATATGGGACAGCTATATCAAACCGAGGCGCAATTCTATTTGACGTTCGAATTCTGGTTTTTCTGCACGAGCTCTCCGAGGCGGTTGAGTCCGCCATTCCGGGCTAGCTGCATTTTTGGGCAGACCTTTGTTTTCCCCAGGAGTGCTTTGGCCAATTGGATATCCGCGGCATCATCTGCTCGCCGCGACAATGCTTCTGCGATGTATGCATCTTTGCAGGCAAGCTCAGCCAGATCCTCAGCCAGCTCGGTTCGATACGTCTGTTTGTCATAACGAGATGGCGGCCAGTCTGGAAAGCAGGCATGGGTATGATCGTAAAAGGCACCCCCTTTTTGAACCTGAGCGGGTGCATCAAATAGGGTCTTCTCTCTACTGCTTGCACGCTTGAGACGATTAAGCACATCGTCGCGCCGCGCTTTTTCGGGAAGGGCTCTGGCGATTTCCTTTCGTAATTTTTTCCAATCGTCCATCTTTAAAGGTTCACAGGAGACCGGCTGTAGATTTGTCAGTATTAACTGCGCTTCAGAAAAAATGGTTCCGCCTATAAATGTTCCTCTCAAGTCGGCACCTTGAAGATTGGCCTTGCCCATGTCAGTGCTTTGAAGATTGGCATCCCTCAAGCCCGCGCCCTGAAGCTCGGCCTCCTTTAAATCCGCGCCCTGAAGCTTGGCCGCAGTAAAGTTCGCGCCCTGAAGATTGGTCCCCCTAAAGCCCGCTAGCAGAAGATAGGACTCTGAAAAGTTCGCCCCCTGAAGCTCGGCATGAGAAAAGTACGCGCCCTGAAGATTGGCCCTATCAAAGTTCGCGCCCTGAAGCCGGGCAAAAGAATAGTCCGTGCCCTGAAGATTGGCCCCGGAAAAGTTTTTGCCCTGAAGCTCGGCGGATCTAAAGTTCGCGCCTCGAAGATTGGCCCAAAGAAAGTCCGTGCCCTGAAGATTGGCCCTATTAAAGTTGGCGCCCTGAAGATTGGCCTGCCCCAATTTCGCGCCCTGAAGCTCGGCCCTATAAAAGTTGGCGCCCTGAAGATTGGCATTCCGAAAACGGACGTTGAACAGTCGGCTGCCTGCTAAATTGGCAAATTGCAAGTCGCGGTCTCTAAGATCGAGGCCCTCATAAAATTTGATCCAATCCTTTTCCTCGCTCTTGTCATCGGCCAGATAGCGCTGGATGATGGTATCGCTGGGTTCTCTGGCCACCAGCAATTCTTCCTGCACCACGATGCGCGGACCGATTAATTTAAAAATCTCCTCTGTGGCAAACAGCGACTGGTCCCAGCGGTTAATCGTGGGCAGCGCCAGGATGAGCAGGAAATTCAGGGTCGCGGCCATCGCCAGCAATATTGGAAGCAGTCCCTGCAGATTGCCGATCCGTTGATCGACGGATTTTTCCGGCTCTATAAAGCCCTTTCTTGATACTTTACGCAGAAAATACTTGAAAGGTGTTACCAGGAACCGAACTACTTTCCAAAGTCCTTTCCTGAGCGGCACAAGTAAAATGGTTTGCCACAGGAGCAACCAGAGGCCCCGGAGGAGTCCGGATTTTGGAAGGCGGCTGCGTTCCAGCAGCACGACTAGGGCAAAAGATAGAAACACGAGCAATTGAATAGTGAGGCCATAGCAGATACGGAATTCTTCGGGTAAAACTCTATTGACCGGTAGCAGGAGACCGGTCAGGATGAGGGCGGCTAAGATGATCTGCAGAAGCGGCAGCAGGAGCGCTCTTTTTTCCCGTTCGAACACCGCTTGCCAGGTTTCCTCCTCCTTTTCGATCTGATCCTGTCCGACAATTTGCGGCCAGTACAGCCGCATAAGATAAAGTTCGATCAGCAAAACAGCCCAATGCCACCCGGTCATGGCCCAGGAATGATATTTGGAGAACTTGAACTGGGCGTACAGCAGCACCGCCGCCGGAAAGAGCACCACCATGACATACAGCACAAAAAAAAGCAGGCGATGCTGAAGGTGTCCGGGCTGGAACTGCTGCAGGTAATTGAACATAAAGGGCGGCAGGTTGACATCTTGCTTACGGCCGGAGTCGCTCTGCTGTTTGAGAAACGCCCGCACCTTAACGGTGTGTTGCTGCAGATGAACCAATAGATTAAAATGCAGGGCGATCATGAAGAGCGGGGCGATGATAAAAAAACCGAAAATCGGGATGTCGATATTGGCCAGAGGGAGATTGACCGTGCTTGGCACCAGCAGCATGCGGTCGGTGGTCGCGGCCACCGTGACCAGCATGTACACCTCAAAAAGCATAAAAGTGAGCAGCAGTCCCCGGTTTACACCGGACGATTCACTGATCATCTGCATGTCAATGCCCTGCGCTTCAGCCATGCCGGTCACCTGGTTGAGAAAACGCTGCCAATTAACGTTTAAAAGATAGGAAATTGCTTTTTCAAAACGAATGAAGAAAAAATACTGAATTGTGTGTCGGCATCAGCATCCGACTTCGCTGAAGCTTCAGGCTTCGCTCTGCGAGCCACGACCCGACAAGACGCCGCGACAGGTCTGACTTCGCTCTGCAAGCTACGACGGGACAAGGCAGCTCAACATATTCAATTAAGTGGGATCCATATCCATCCAGATAACGAAAGTGAGTTTTGCTGTCAACATTGATTTTTGGGACGTAGAATTGAGAATTCAGGCCGATTCGGCCATAGCTCACCGCTTTGCCCGGTGTTGGATTATTTATAGGTAGGTTTCCATCTTCGTTCTACGAACTACGCCGCGACAGGTCAAACTGATAACCTGTCGAGAGCCTCAATGTCGAACGATCAGCATCGACGATGTAATCATCCGCGCTGGGCGATGAGGACTCATCATAGATGATGTAGGGTCTGGCAGGCGGGCTATTGGCGCACGGAGGCGGTTTGCGTTTGATATCCCACAAGTCCAGGTGTTTGGCGACAATTGGGACATCCTATAGTCCTTTTGTCAATATATTTTATTATAAATTTTAAATACTATAATTACAAGTACTTATACCATTCCATTATTTTAGGACGCACTTCTCCTTATAGTCTTTGACGGCTGTT
>Ga0126335_1000373_pt1 | contig 21269 bp, 19 predicted proteins | sample OlaspJWI45metaG_FD_108409 | JGI IMG/M metagenome (GOLD analysis project Ga0126335, IMG submission 108409) | Marine gutless worms symbiont microbial communities from Oahu, Hawaii - Olavius sp. 1 OAHU.JWI-45 metaG | ecosystem: Host-associated > Annelida > Digestive system > Unclassified | place... | reverse complement strand
CTCCAAAGAAAAATGGCAACAATATTGGAAAAATAAGCTAGGCATCGAAGGCAACTTCAGGATCCAGCTCGTTCATGCTGAAACATGTCCGTGCCACAACTTTTGAACGTTACCAAAAATTTGGATTTGTAATTCAGTTCGCGACGATCATCCACCACACCGAAAACAAACACCACCAGCGCTCCGATCAAAATAGCCACCGTCAGGTTGCCTCTGGGCGCCCAGATCAACACCGGAATGACCATACCCAGCGCCATGGCGATACCGCCAATTTTCGGTTTCGGATAGGTGTGCACCGACCGACCGTTAGGTATATCCATCGCTTCAAGTCTGACCGCATGATTCTTTAGAATCGGGATCAGTACCATGGTGATGAACAATGAGAGCAATAATGTGGTCAGAAGTACCATGTTGCTAACGAATAATATACGTCAGTGTCGATAAACTGCCCGGTTTACTTGGCAATATAGATGAACATCAATATAAAACCCCTTGTTCTAACCACGCAATATTCATACCGATATTAAGCTTTGCAAAATTACGCATTATATCAACTAAATATAAGAATTTTAACTTTCGCCTGATGACAAAAAACGAAAATTATTACTAAAATTGGGTAAAAAAATAGAAAATACCTGTTATTTGATGAATCAACCCTAAATAGACTGCAATAAACCGGGTGTATCGTTAAATACTCTTAATTCATTGCAATAATTATATTAAGTGTTTAGATGCCTTCGATCTAGCCCTTATAAATAAAGTATGCCGCAATAAGTTATTTGTACTCCCGTATGATGTGTTTGAAATAACTCGGGCTGGTCCACCACAGTTTGCCGGCAGGCTTATTGTTGGCTACCGGATGATAGTAGAATTGAAGCGTTCGATCGCTGCTGGCTTTAGTAAAGGCGAACCGAACACGACGCATATGATAGGACGAGCTGATGACAATGGCCGAGTTCAGCCCGTTCTTATCCATGATTTTTATCGTTTTAAGTGCCTCCAGATATGTTCCGCCATAGTCGGTGATTAATCGTCGGTCCTTTTTCCGGGATCGACCGATAAGCACCCTTTGTTCCGGAGCCGGATCAACCAGATGGTAGTTTTTGACCGCCCATTTCCATTTGAATGTCGAGTGGCGCAAAGGCAGGATAACAAATCGGCCCCGACCTTGTTGATACAGGTTGTTACCTTCAATAACCCTTAGATTGTCCTCGCCCGGCGCACCGGCCAGGACAACAATGGCGTCGGCGGTTAACCTGCCGTCATCGCTGTTTACGCTTAAAAACACCTCGCCACCGAATACAAAGGCAGTGGTCGCTATCCCTGCCAGTGCAACCAGGCCCCATGTCAACAGCACATTGCGTCTAATCATACCCCGTGACTTTCCACCTGGTTTTGGGCCAGAAATTCATACAGAGCGCCGAGCATCTGGCGGGTGAACTGATCCAGGCGCTTTTGGGCCGTTTCCAGGGAATCCGTAGGCCGCAGGGGCGTGATCGGACGAATAAAAAGGTCATGGGTGTTGTCCCGGCTCAATGCGTGCAATGTGAGGTGATAGCGGTTAAGATTTACATCCGGTGATACACGCTTTTTAGTTTGAAACCAGTAATATACCAATTGCCGCAAGCCCATTTTTTCAATCACCATTTTACGGATAACAATGGTATCGAATCCGGGAATGGCATCTATTTTGTGGTTTTCGATGGACAATGTCTTCCAGCCCGACGAAGGCAAACATACATTCGGGCTGTGAAAAAAGTTTTCACTTTCATTAAAGGGTGCACCGCGATATCCGATGTACAAAGAAACAATATTCCCGTCGTTAGATGAGAAGGTTGCGTTGAGCGCATCCTCGGCGCCGGAAAGCCTGATGATGTTCGGGTCAATACTTTCGGTTCGCCCCTGCCAGTGTCCGATGGAAAGAGGGAACGCTGAAAAACCGCCCTGCAGCCGATAGGGTTGCAGTGAGGCGGTGGCATAGTTTAATAATGCGACCACCAGTAATCCGGCACCGGCAGTGATAACCGCCGTTGTGTTGCGGGCGTTAACGCGACCCGGATGTGCTCCCTTGGCAGGCCCATGCGGGGCACGGACAACCATGATTGATTCCGGAAACACGGTTCGCAGCAGTCCGTAAAAGCCGGCCATCAATGACAACGCAAATACAAAGATCAACCAGCCTGAAAAACCGTGGAAAAATCCATTGGCGGCCTCGCGTCCGAAGTGCTGCGCCAGGTATCCTGTTATCCCTATTCTGAAGCCATTGGCAAATATGGCGATGGGGATAGTCGATGCCACTAAGGCTATCTGCTTCCAGCGGCTTTTTTCGAAAAAATAGGCAAAAATAACTCCAAGAGCCAGAAGTGGAAGGATGTATCGCAGCCCGCTGCAAGCATCTACCACCTGAAGCTGGGTCACACCCAGATCGATGATGTTACCCTCAACAAATACGGAAACACCGGCCAGTCGCAGCAGCCCTTCTCCCAGCCGGGTGGAAATAATTTTCAACGGTATTCCGATACGGGTTTGAATCAGTGTCGGCAGCGGAATCATGAAAACCAGCAGAAACAGAGGGAACAGCAGCAATTTAAAGCGTTCTTTTCCGAAGCAAAAAAGTGTGATCGCCAGCAATACAAGGGGAATGGCCGGTCGCACGGCCGAAGGGCTCGATCCGAGGATCCCGTATATGCTGATAGCCAGCAAGATCAAAAAGGCGATTGCCCCGGGCCAGGACGTTGTCACCGGCGCTGCGGCAAGCTCTTTGCGTTTCGTCCAGATAATGTAGCCACTGATGATGGGCAGGATGGGTGCATAAGAATAGTCACCGTCTGTCTGCCATAGATAAATCAGCCCCATGATGGTGGTATAGTAACAGGCCATGAAGGCCAGCCCGAGAATGATCACTCCCGCAACCCCCTCGGTATTCAATAGCGACTGTCTGTGCAATGTTAGGATCCGTATGGGCACGGCTTTGGCCCTTATGTTGTCTATGAAACTAACCAGAACCCGTCATGGCCGCTCTGGACACCGGAGCATAGCGGCAACTTGGGGCAAATCGGTACATTTTACCTTTTTTTACGTGATTTTAAAAGGTTTGTGTACAGCTTTTCGGCCTGCATCGCGGTGTTTTCCCAATCCAGTTTTTCTTTCAGTTGATCATGGGCGTGGTTTCCCAGAGCGTCCAGTTGGTTGGGGCGTTGAACCGCACCGGCGACCGTATCCAGAAACGCCTGTTGAGAATTTCTGTCAAAAACCATGCCGCTAACCCCATTTTCAAGGATGGATTTGTAGGCCGGCAGATCGGATACGACACAGCATTTGCGGTGGGCGATGGCCTCCAATACCGTCAAAGGAAGGCCTTCATCGGCAGACGGCGCCAGAAAAAGCAAGCAATTGCTTATCAATTCCCCTTTTTCCTGTCCGGCAACCGGTCCGGTAAACAGGATACCGCGATCAGCGCCCGCTTTCCTCTTTAACTCCCTTAGATACATTTCTGTCGGCGGGTCCTGGGCGCCGCCGGCAATCACCAGGCGAATTCCTGAATCCAGAACGGTACGGAGGTTCAGTATCCAGTCGATTCTTTTGATCGGGTCAACCCGACCCAGGAACAATAAGTAATCCTGACCCCTGAGACCATATTTTTTATTTATAATATCAGGATGCTGTGGAGATACCCGGTCCAGGCCGCTTGGCAGCAGGGGTGCATCGATGCCGAATTGGGTGCGCAGCTTAATTTGCAGATGCCGGGCCACCGTGGTCACACAGTCCGCATTGCGGATGCCGATGTCAAATCCGGTCCGAATCACCCGGCGCCCCAAATCATTGTATTTAACATTATCCCAGTTCGATTCCATGGCATGGGTTGTGGTGACCGTCAGGGTGCCCGACCGGCGAACGAGTGGCACGTAATAGTATGATGCCAGTCCGTGAAAGTGGGCAATGTCAAACTCACCTTGAATTATTTTCAGCGCAGCGAAAAAGCCGTTCGTCAGCGCATCGGTGGCCTGGAGATGCAGCGCCGGCAATTTTACGATGCGCATGCCTTTATAGCGCGAATACGGATAGTCGGCACAATACCAGCGTGATCCAAAGACCGTGACGGTATGTCCCCGTTCAACCAGTCGCCGACCCAGCTCTTCAATGTATTTTTCGATCCCGCCCCAGACTGCCGGAACGCCCTTGGTTCCGATAAAAGCGATGCGAATCGCCTGGCCCGGTGTCAGGTCTCTGCTTTTAAAGGCCGTCATCAAGGCAATCTTAATTCTCAGGTTAGGTGGTAATCAGTTTTACGGCGGCCGTTTCCCAGTCAAAAGAATAGACTTTTTCGCGCAATCGCACCAGTTTTGTCAGGTGTTTTCTGAAATCAGCATCGGCAGCGCTCTTTTTTATTTTTTCTGCCAACTGATAGGGGGAGCCAAGGTCGAACATCAGATCATCATAATGAAGGATTTCCGCGATTTCGGGGATCCGGCTCCCAAGGCACGGTATACGGCAGGCCAGGGCTTCCAGCAGCGCATTGGGCGAACCTTCCTGATAACTTGGAAAAACAAACAGGTCGCAGGCTGCGATCAGGTGCTGCGGTTGTTGCAGCCAACCGGTGAATACTACCTGACCCTGGAGTGTCAGGGCAGCCGTCAGTTGCTCGAGGCGCTGGCGTTCTCCGGTTTTTTTTACATCCTCACCGATAATCAGCAGGCGGGCCGGGCGCAATTGCGCCAGGGCAAATGCCTTGATTAAAAAATCGATATTCTTGACCCGATTTAACGGAGATGCCGTGGCAACGGTAAACTCGGCATCGGTCAGGTCATAGCGCCGGCGTTGGGATACCCGCTGGTCCCTGTCCCCGGCAAACGACACGTCAATATGATTGGGTAGCACCACCGGCGAGACATGCCGACATCGCTTTGAAACTGCGTCCGCCAGCGTTTGACTGTTGGCGATGACCCGCTTGGAAAATTTCAAACCCCACCATTCAAGCACGCGATGGACCAGCATTTTTAGTTTGGGCTTTTGCTCAAACCGCGCTTCACGCAATACGTCCGCCCGCAAAAAGGTCACCAGCTTGACATCTGCCAGCACGACAGCGGGTGCGCAGATAAAGGCGTAAAAAGATGAAAAGACCACGGCGCTTTTAATTTTATGCGTGCGGGCAATCCAGGCGCAGTAAATCGGTGCCAGAACAGTGAACAAAATCCAGAACAACGGGTTTTCCCGCTCTCTAAACGGTAATGGCAGGATATGCGCCTCGATTCCGGGAAGGGTCAGCGGGTATGGTCTCACGGCAACATAATGCACCGTGTGGTTATTCTGCGCCAGCGCGGCGAGCACCTGATATAACCGTTTGGTGAAGCCTCCCGGCTGGTGTTTAAAATAGACCGATAATATTTGCATCAGGTTTGCTGTCCCGAATACACAGATTGGGGGTTGGCTGCAGTCTGTTTGGACGCTGCTGTCATTGTCATGCCGATGGTGGCGCCGGTAAACAATGACCAGACGGAAATGATAAACACACCGGATGTCACATTGGTCATGTGAAACGCCAGCAGCATAAAAAAATTGGCCATTGCCAACAGCCCATATGGCAACTTGCTCCGAGGTCGGTTTTCTCTGAGCAATCGTTGCAGCATCAAGAAGACTTTCAGCATGATCAGCATGTAAAGTGTAAATCCGATAATACCGCATCCCATCAAGATTTCGGCAAAATCGTTGTGGATATATTTTCGGTTTCCAAGATATACATAGGATGAGCCCAGACCGGAACCAAATATCTTTTGAGCGGCGCTGGCCCTGTAAACGTAAAATTCGTAAAATCCCATCAGGCCGCCGACCCTGCCCGAACCGAGTTTGTTGATCTTACCCTCCGAATACTTGCTGCCCATTTCGGTCCAACGGCTCATATAATGTGTTTGGCCGAGAACCATAGCGGCAACCGCGATGACAATGGCGATGGCTGAAACGGTTGCTGCGGATTTGACAAAGCTTTGTTTGCCGTAACGGATGCCGAAAAATTGATAGGCCAGAAAACCGATAACCAGGGCCACAACCGGGGCCCGAACAAAGGTCAGAAAAACAACCACAATATTGATGATTACCAGGATATACTACACAATCCGACCGATCGAGCGCGGTTGCAGGGTTCGCAGGGCCAGCACCGGTACGGTCATAGCCAGATAATAGGCCAGCGTTTTGCCCGAACTGTAACCGCCGCCGAATGATTGCACGCCGGTTTCATATTCAAAACTTTCACCGTAAAGTCCCAATCGAGACAACACGAAAGACATGATCACGATCAGAACCGCGATACTGACGGCCGTATGCAGACGCAGAAGGTCCTGTTCACTCCGGTAAAATTTTAGAGCGACCAGCAGCATCAGCAGCCAGGTCGCTATTTTCATGGCCCAGGAAAGGCTGTCCAGACGACGCGGTGAAAATGCACAGCTGAAAATGGCATAGATTATAAAGATAAGCACCAATGCTTCCAGCAGGCGGTCTGATGAAGGGAAAAGAAGAAAATCCAGGCCTGTCAGCAACAATACCAGTATGCCGAAAATCATGGAAGGATTTAAAGTCAGCCCGAACACATCTACTTTGAGACCAATCGTTTGACCGATTATTGGATAGATAATCATCAACGAGTAGTAGAAATACTTTTTGTTAAATGCAAAAAAGAATATCGGTATCAGGATCAGCAGACTCGACAGAACGAATAGAAAATCATTCATTTGAAGCATTTACCGGTAATAATTTGGTTTTTAGCAAAGACCGGGTGAAATCCAACATGCGCTTTTCAACCAAAAGGATGCAGCCCAGATAGACTGTAAAACCCAGCGTGATCTTGCCCAGCAAAAACAGCCATCCCCAGCCAAATTCTGGTATTGAATTGATGACGATTGTCATGAGAATACTGGCACATATCGCTTTGAGGGCCGTCGACCAGGGGAACCGCCAGCGCAGGTATCTGTTGCCGAAGACCATCATTAAAATGCAGCAGACAAAGTAAGCTGCAAAGGTTGCAAACGCTGCCCCCGGCAATCCAAAGCTGGGGATGAGAACTAAATTCAAAATGATATTGAGCAGTGCCGGCCCGGAATAAAGAATCGGGATGAGACCGGTACGCTCCTTTAATTCAAAACTTTTCCCGTAGTACAGCGACAGCCCCATGAAAAAGATTCCGGCTGATATCCAGGGCAGCAATTCGTTGGCGCCCTGATAGGCTCTGCCCAGCGTCAATGCAATAATCTCTCTGGCCAGCGCGCTGATGCCGAACACGGCCGGGACCATTAACAGCACGAATAGGCTCAGATGGTCCCGCATCAACTTGACAGCACTTTCAGACCCTTCGTTTTCATAGGTTTTGATCAGAGCCGGAAAGGATGCAAGTGTTAAAAACAAGACTAAACCGAAGACAGCCGTTTCGGCGATTTTATAACCGGCTGAATAGATGCCGACATCAGCCGTACCTGACATAAATTCTATCAGATAGCGATCGGAGACGGACAGAACCAGATTGACAACCGCCAGCGCCACAAGCGGCATCCCGAAACGCGCAAATTGCGCCAGGAGCTGGCGATCGAACAGTCCCGCAGACGGTCGCCAGCGGGTCGCTAGCCGCAGGGTTTCAGTCAAAAAAACCAGAGCCGCGGCCATTGCCGTACCCAGCAGCAATGCCTCGGCCTTCGGACCGATATAAAACAAAACGCCCAATGCCAGCGCCAGTCGGCTCACAGCGTTGATTGACGTCAGGATCGAGTAGCGACCGCTGTTTTGCATAGCCCGCAAAAAAATCAGCACGAACTTGTAGCCTGCCTGACAGAAGATCAACAGCGGTAGAAATGTAAACAGGGCGGCCATGCGTCCGTCCAGCGGCACGGACAGCACGGCCGCCATGATCAGGGTCGTAATCGCCGCTATGGCGAAAAATCCAAAAATCGAAGTGGTGAAAAAGGCCTGGATGCCGTCTGTTTTATTTCTTTCGTAATAGCGCAGAATCGACTGATTGAGCCAGTGATAGGCGATGATTTCGACAAACAGGGACGTGGCCATGATGATGTTGAATAAGCCGTATTCAGCCGGCGACATCAAACGCGTAAACACGGCAACTGAAAGGATGCCGAAAACAAATGGAACAACCACAGACGGTACATAGTGTAGAAGATCATTCAGCGTATGTTTGGTGGCCTTTTGCAATATTGTTACCCGGTAATCCAAATATGTGAATGTAATTATCTTCCGGTTGCGTCAATTTCCGTCTCAGGGAACCCGATGTTGAACAACTTTTCCCTGGCCCGCAGACATGAAGATTCTTTTATCTTCCGGGGGCAGTCTGTCGATGAAGACCATGGCCTCGCGTTGGCCGGCATTGAGGATCACGGTTGCGCTTTGGAAATCTCTTTTTATGACAAGGGCGCGCTGCTGTGCCGGCGCCAACCTTACCCGGTCCACCCAACCGCGGCCGGTTCCATCACCGATAAATCCAATGCGAATCTGAAAATAAGCCGCTTGCGGCGGGCTGGTTACGGTCCGGCCAAAGGCGAGCCAGTCGTAGGAGCCTTCATCGAACTGCAAATCATAGGCGCCGGGTAATCTGCGCCTGAATTGATCAAAAAAACGTTCCTGCAAGCCAAGTTTGCGATAACCGGCACCGACGGAACGGTTCAGTTGCGCTTTGCAGCGTACGGCAAGTTCGTAGGTGAAATTTTCCTTGACCGGTATGAAGGGACTGATGATCCTGTCCGAATTGCCTGATCTGCTTTCCAGATGGATTATATGCCTGCGGGGCCCCTGGGCGGTGATGGGTTGGGGGTGTCCCGAAAGCACTTTCCAGGGGGATAGGCCATTTTGAAAATCCCCGTTTGGGACCAGATTGGGGGCCAGATCAACCGATTCTGTCAGTTGCATCGGTTCGAATGGGCGGCCCGGATCCTGCAGGTCATTGTCCGGAAAAATGCCTTTATAGGCGTAACTGGGATACGGATGAAACCCGAAATAGGTGTTTTGCCCGGCAACGAGCAGATAAGCGGTCCGGCAGTAATCATAAACCGCCCGGGTCATCAACGGATGATCACCCAGGGTTCCCGACTGCAAAAGAATCGGTTTGCCGAACGACTTCAAGGATTCAATTCGCAGCAGCGTGCGCACCACCGTTTCTGCGTCGGGCATTATGCGGTCGGATACCCAGCTGGCGTGGATGAATCCTTCCTCCATGCAGCCGTCGACCACCGGCAAATATTCCGGATGGGCGCCGTTAACATAAACCAAACCGCCGTATCTTGCTTTGACATAGGTGAGCATGGCCTGCAAATGATGGGACCACTGGGTAATGATTTCGGTGGCCGGTCGGCCTGGCGCAGGTGAGCTGCCGCGGTTGAATTTGGGCACGAAACGATTCCAGCAATCATCGATAAAAATGCCGTCAAACATCGGATCGGTATTTTCGATGATGGTTTCGGCCCAGAACTGTTTCCAGGCATCCGCGCTGATATCCATCAGATACCAGCCGTACTTGTGTTCGATCAACCGTTGCTGCGACTCAGCGTCATGCATGAACCAGTCTTCGTGTTGATCGACTTCCCGCCAGGCCGGATACGACGGATGAAAACCGATACCGTGTTGATATTTCAACAGGATCAGGTCCGGATTAAGCATCTTTAATCGCTCGAGCAGCGGGCGGCGAATATAATCGAGAACAAGAATATCCGCATTTTCAGCCACTTGAGACAAATCAGCGTCTTTGAGCCCGCCGTAGATGACCATATGCCGGTTCATGCGCGACTGTACCGGCGGCACTGTTGCACCGCTAACAGTCAGAAACGTGAACAGCAGTAAGATGAAGCTGTAATATTTTTTTAACGCCATCATATCCCCGGGCGTGATTACAGGCTTGACGGTGCCCGTCCGGCCAAAAGGGTTGGTAAATTTTGAGAACGCTTATAAGTATCAGAATCTATTATTATAAACTACATGGAAGGTACCCGCAAGCAATTTCAATGCATCCGCAGGGTCGGGTCAAAGCAACTGGCCGATCCCGGAAATTGCATGAACAGTTTTCAGAACCATGAAAATCTCTGTCTGTTGCAATATAAGGGCTAAATCACGGCTGAGCAAAGATTGACTGGCGCCAGGCCGCAAAGGCGCTGTATTTGACCCTATTGCTTTGCGGCCTGGCGATCGGGCGGGATAGCGCATTGCGCAGGCGGGTCTTTGCGGGCGCATAAAATTTAATCCAAATCGTCCTTAGTAATACTGACATGGGTAAAATGGTTCTGCTGTTTGGGCATTTTAGAGTGTCCGGCTTTCTTTTTCAGAAACACCGGCTTCTTCAAACGTGGCCATATCTTTAAAGATACGAACGGCCCCGTCCAGGATATTCATTGCCAGCGCACCGCCGGTGCCCTCTCCCAGACGCATGCCCAGATTCAGAATCGGCTCGAGCCCCAGATGCTGCAGCATCAGCTTGTGTCCGGGTTCTTGCGAACAGTGACCGGCAAAAATATAATCTGAAATGTGCGGGCAAAGGGCATGGGCGATCAATGCGCCGGCAGTTGATATAAACCCGTCGATGACTACCGGACAGCCGTAATCGGCGCAAGCCAGAATAACGCCGGCAATTCCCCCAATTTCAAAACCGCCGACTTTTGCAAGCACGTCCAAACCATCCCGGCCATCCGGTTTATTGATCTGGATTCCCTTGGCGATGGCTGCTTTCTTTCGCTGCAGTCCCTGGTCGTCAACACCGGTCCCGCGCCCCACCATTTTATCCAGACCGGCGTCGATCAAAACGGCACCAATGGCGGCCGAAGGGGTGGTATTGCCGATCCCCATATCGCCGGTTCCGATTATCTGTGCGCCCCTGGCAATCAGATCGCCGGCGACCCGGTATCCGCGCGTGATGGCTTTTTCGGCGTTCTCGCGACTCATGGCCGGTCCCAGGGCCAGATTGGCCGTGCCGTTTTTGATTTTGCGAATCAGCAGTTGATCGCCGGCATTGAATTCGGTCGGATCCAGATCCGGTATGACGCCCATGTCCACAACCGTAATTTCGGCCCCGACCTGACGTGCCAGCACATTGATTCCGGCACCACCGCTCAGAAAAGTGCGAATCATTTCCGGCGTTACCTCCTGGGGAAAGGCGCTGACGCCTTCTTTTACCACGCCATGATCGGCGGCCATGACCACAAATGCCTTGCGGTGAATCGACGGTGAGAGGGTGGCCTGGATGCCACACAATCTCTCGGCAAAATCGTGTAACCGCCCGAGGGCGCGCGGCGGCATCACCAGCCGGGCGGTACGATCCCGGGCTTTATCGATCCAGCCGGTATCCAGAGGTTTGATTGATGCGGTGATCTGTTGCAGTGCTTTTTGGTTCTGAATCATTGATCCGTTTCCTCCACAGTTGACAGTTAGATCAGCAAACAGGGTATCCATTAAATACAAAAATCCCCAAGCAGAAACGCCTGAGGATTTTCCATCTCCCTTGAGCGCGCTTTGCGGCAGGTCTTCTGACTTTCGGATCAACCTACTCCCCGCGCCTTCCCTGTCTGGTGTTGACAAGTGGCTTGCTGCGGGTTTCGTTCCCGATTACAGCGGCGGGTCCGTACCGGATTTACACCGGTTTCCCTCATGGCCGGGCAGGGCGCCACAAAGCGAAAGCAATTTTGGATGTCATATCGATTATTCCGGACGGAAAGTCAAGGGTTTTATGCAAAGGGATGATTGAAGCGACCGCTCTTGTGTGATAACGGATGTCTTTTGGTTAAAAACGTTTTTGCAGCTAATTGAGTGCTGAACATTTAAGACAACTGAGACACGGTATCCCGACCAGCGGTTGGTTGATCCCGCTTCTCAGAAATCAGGGGGATGTCATCAAAGGATTGGTTATCGGCGGCACCCACAGCGGCAGCGGAAAATCTACCGCAACCCTTGGGTTGCTGGCAGCGCTGCATCGTCGCGGACTAAAAGTGGCCCCGTTTAAAGTGGGACCGGATTTTATCGATCCGGGCCACCACAGCGCTATTGCCGGTGCCGTCAGCCACAATTTGGACGGCTGGATGCTGGACCGGCAGACCAACAGCACCATTTTCAGTCGATGCAGCCGGGATGCCGATATGGCTGTGGTCGAAGGCGTTATGGGTCTTTTTGATGGTTATGACGGTAAAACCGAATCCGGTTCGACCGCCCAAATGGCCAAGTGGCTGGGGTTGCCGGTATTGCTGGTGGTCGATGCCCGCAGCATGGCCCGCAGTGCGGCGGCGGTCGTCCAGGGATTTGAAAATTTCGATCCGGATCTCGAGTTTGCGGGAGTGATTTTTAACAATCTGGGTAGTCCCCGGCACCTGCAATATCTCAAAGATGCGCTGGCAGACCATGTTCGGACACCCTGTGTGGGCGGATTATTTCGCAACGCCGACATTTGCATACCCGAACGTCATCTGGGTCTGGTAACCCGTCAGGACCACCCGCTTACCGACGAAATGAAAAGCAGTCTGGCAGAACTGATCGAATCCGGATTGGAGCTGGATCGTCTGCTCAGCCGGATCAATGATTGCCGGCCCGGCAATGGTGCAACGCTGCCTTACCATTCAGGCTCAGAGCGATCGGTCAGGATCGGTGTCGCACGCGACAACGCCTTTTGCTTTTATTACGAACATAACTTTGAACTGTTAAACCGGTTCGGGGCCACGCTCGTTGAGTTTTCTCCGACCGCGGATGGGCATTTACCCGAGGCGCTGGATGGCCTGTATCTGGGTGGCGGATACCCTGAACTTTATGCGGACCGACTTTCAGAAAATCGTTCCATGCGGACCGAAATTCAGGCATTCAGCAGAGGCGGTATGCCGATCTATGCGGAATGTGGCGGGTTCATGTATCTTTGTGATAATCTCAGTGATCTGCAAGGCAATCGCTATGCGATGGCGAACTGTTTTCCATTTTCCACCCGCATGCTGCCACGGCGCAAAGCCCTGGGCTACCGTGAAGTAGAACTGACCGGTCAGACATTACTGGGCAAGGCCGGTCAGAGACTGCGTGGCCATGAATTTCACTATTCGGAAATTACGCATGTTTCCGATTCGATTCCAACGATGTATAAAGTAGCTGCCCGGATCGGCAACCGGCATACCGTTGAGGGGTATCAGGTTCAAAACACGCTGGGCAGTTATATCCATCTTCATTTCGGCAGCCAGCCGGATGCTGCCCGCGACTTTGTAAAGGCCGCGCGGCATTTTCAAAAGGAAAGGACCCAGCACCCATGAAACCGGACGATATCGAGGCTTTGAGCTTTAAAATTATAGAGGAAGAAGCCGGCCAGCATGATTTTTCAGCAGACCGGTGGACGATTGTTCGCCGCATGATCCACACTTCCGCCGATTTCGAATACCTGCAATCGGTTCGGTTCCACCCGGCAGCTGTCCAGGCCGGAATAAATGCCATTGTAAGCGGCCGTCCGATTTATACCGACACCCGGATGGCAAAATCCGGAATCAACACCAAGCGCCTGCAACCACACGGTGTCGCGGTACAGTGCCTGATTGGCGATCCCCGGGTGGTTGATATTGCCCGGCGCAACGGGATTACCCGCGCTCAGGCCGCCGTAGACCTGGCCGCATCCGAACTCAGTGGTGCGATTTATGTGGTCGGCAATGCCCCCACGGCATTGCTGCAACTTATCAAATTGGTCGGAGAGGGAAAGACGGCACCGGCGCTGATCGTTGGATTGCCGGTCGGATTTGTAAATGCCGCCGAATCGAAAAACGCATTACTCGATCTACAAATCCCTTATATAACCAATATCGGGCGCAAAGGCGGCTCAAACCTGGCCGCCAGCGTGGTCAACGCGCTGGCTCTTCTGGCCGGAAAAAAACAGATGTGAGGTCATCGGCCACATGGCACCATCGGCGAGAAAACCTCTGCGCAGCGGATTTACAACCGGAACCGCGGCTGCGGCAGCCACCAAGGCAGCCCTGATGGTTCTGCGCGATCGATCTTGGCCCGACTCGGTGCGGATCGAATTGCTGAACAATCAATGCCTGGACATACCGGTGCACAAATGTCACATGGTCGAATCAACGGCCATCTGCACTGTCATCAAAGATGCCGGCGATGACCCGGATGTAACCCACAGGGCCGAGATCGGCGCAAAGGTCAGGGTTGAAACGGTTGCAAAGCTGCCCGCTGAAGGTCATTGGATCGTCATCGAAGGCGGACCGGGTGTCGGAACTGTAACCAAACCCGGCCTGGATGTTCCTCCCGGCCAACCGGCTATTAATCCGGGACCTCAGAAAATGATCCGCCGCGCTGTGCGTGGTGTGATCGGACCCCGGCCGGGACGGCTGCGGGTGCGGATAGAGATTTTTGTTCCAAAGGGCGAGATATTGGCCCGCAAAACCCTCAATGCGCGTCTGGGTATCATCGGCGGTATTTCAATTCTGGGCACCACCGGCGTGGTCAAGCCGATGTCCCATGCCGCCTATACAGCCACGATTCGGGCGGCGATGTCCGTCGCCCGGGCGACCGGTCTGGATCGGGTGGTTCTGACCACCGGCAGACGCAGTGAACGCTATGCCCAGAATCTGCTGCAAGATATACCGGCGGAGGCTTTCATCCAGATCGGTGATTACTTTCAATTTTCGCTGCAGACGGCGGCAGAATTTGAATTTCGCATTGTCTGCCTGGCCGTGTTTTTCGGCAAAGCGTTAAAAATGGCCCAGGGATTTGCCCATACCCATGCGGCCCGGTCACGCATCAATTTCAAGGCACTGGCCGAATGGATCCACCGGTCCGGTGGGAATCGTGCTTTCTGTCGGCAAATTCAGTCGGTCAACACGGCAAGGCAGGCATTTGAACTGATTCGAGCCACCTTTCCGGAATTTGTAGACCGGGTCGGTCTGAAAATCGCTGGATCGGCCAGACGATTCGTTGAGTCGGATCTGGCCGTTGATGTGATTATTTTTGATTATCAGGGTCATCCGGCATACGATTCCAGCTCAAACAGGGACTCAATGCAATGACAGGACGGTCAGTATGGAACCGGTAAAAATCATAGGCATGGGAATGAGTCGGCAGGATCTTACGCCTGAGCAGCTAGCCATCATCAACCGGGCCGATGTCCTTGTGGGCGGCCAACGTCACCTGGCCCTTTTTGAAGGCCTGGCCGCCCAAAAAATGCCCATCACAAAAAATCTGGATGATCTGATCGAATTTATCGATACTCAGCCGGCTGGAAAACAGATCGTCGTTCTGGCATCGGGGGATCCGCTGTTTTACGGTATCGGCAGCCGCATAATCAAATCCCTGGGACCGCAGCGGGTGAAAGTGTTGCCCAACATAAATTCGGTCGCCGCAGCCTTTGCACGCATCAAAGAACCCTGGCATGATGCGGTTGTTATCAGCGCCCACGGCCGGAAACCTGAATCGGACTTGAAAAAGGCACTGCGGCGGCAGAAAAAGATCGTCGTGCTCACCGATCCGGCAAACAACCCGGCCTGGCTGGCCAGCCTCTGCTTGAACCATCACCATACTGACTTTGAGATGTGCGTCCTGGAAAAACTGGGCAGTGAAGATGAACATGTCGGCTGGTACCGGCTGCAGGATGCCGCTCAGAAGGTATTTTCCAATCCCAACCTGGTCGTCTTAAAGCGGATCTGCCTGCCACCGGAGCCGTTCGACCCACCGGTGCTGCATCTTGGGATGCGTGACAGCGATTTTGCCCACCAGGCCGGGATGATTACCAAAGCCGAAATCCGGGCCGTATCGCTGTCTAAGCTCTGTCTGAAGGCTGGAGACGTGCTGTGGGACCTGGGCGCCGGTAGTGGGTCCGTGGCCATCGAGGCGGCACTGCTCACTGACAATGGCCCCACAATTGCGGTTGAAAAAAATCCCGAACGCATCAAAGATATTCAAGCCAATGCGAAAAAATTCAATTTGGCAAATCTGGATGTCGTTCAGGCCGAACTGCCCGATGGCTTGACAGATTTGCCCGCCCCCGACCGGATATTTATCGGCGGCGGTGGCAGGCAATTGGCCCGGATCATTCAGGCTGGTGCCGGGCACCTCAAACAGCACGGTCGCATCGTTGCCAATACGGTGCTGCTGCAAAGTCTGCAGACGGCCACCGAAATGTTCACAAAACTCGGATTTGCTTACGAGGTCACCCAGATTCAGATCAACCGCAGCCGGTCTATGCCCTGGGGCCAGCGGCTTGAGGCCGAAAATCCGGTCTGGATCATTGCCGCCGAGCGGAAAATTACGACGCCTGCATCGCCTTTTTAAATACGAGGAGTCCAATATACCATGACCGCTCCTGTGAATTCACAGTCAACCGGCAGCCGCCATCCGATCAGGTTTGTCGGCGCCGGACCCGGCGATCCTGAACTGATTACCGTCAAGGGACATAAGGCACTCGCCGGCGCCGATCTGGTCATTTATGCCGGTTCACTGGTTCCCGAGGCCCTTTTGACCTGGTGCCGGCCGGATGTCACCGCTTTGAACAGCGCCGGAATGATTCTGGAGCAGATTGTCGGAGATATGCAGCGGGGATACAGATCCGGAAGACGGGTTGTGCGACTGCACACCGGCGATCCGGCGCTGTACGGCGCCATTTTTGAACAGATGCAGGCCTTGCAGGCAAACGCGATCCCTTTTGAGATCATTCCGGGTGTTACGGCCGCTTTTGCAGCTGCAGCGGCAATTGGGATCGAATACACCCTGCCGGAAGTGACCCAGACCCTGATTTTGACCCGCATGGCCGGCCGAACGCCCGTTCCGCAGGCCGAGCACCTGAACAAGCTCGCCCGCCACAGGGCTTCGATGGTCATCTACCTGAGCATGGGCCTTGTGGACGAAGTGTCGGCCTGTTTGCGCAACGCATACGGAAATCAGGCTGTCTGTGCAATCGCATACAGGGTCAGTCAACCGGGTGAAAAAATTGTTTTCACTACGGTCGAAAAACTTGCCGAAACGGCAAAAAAAGAAAAAATTACAAGGCAGGCCCTGATTATTGTCGGTAAGGTTCTGGATGCGATCCAGGGTGGCGTTCAGCCAAAATCCAAACTCTATGATCAACACTTTTCCCACGGCTATCGGAGCCGCAATGAAGACCGGCAGGAATAATAAAAGAGTGGCGCTTTGGTGCCTGACCGAAAACGGCTGCCGGCTGGCAAGCCGACTTGTGGCAGCCGGGGACCCGGTGGATGGTTATGTTTCCGGGCGGCTGTCCGGAACTAAGTTGATTCCGGTCCATTCGATCTTCAATCGTCTGGCAATTTCCGTCGAGCGCGTTTTTCAGCATTACAGCGGACATGTTTTTTTCATGTCAGCCGGCATAGTGGTGCGGATGATCGCCCCTTTGATTCGGCATAAAACCGTTGATCCGGCGGTGGTGGTTGTGGATGATGCCGGTAAATTTGCCATTAGCCTGCTGGCCGGACATCTGGGCGGGGCCAACGATCTGGCCCGGTCCGTGGCAGAGCGGCTTGGCGCCACAGCGGTGGTGACAACGGCAACAGATGCCCATCAGGTGCCCGCCATCGACGTCATGGCCCAAAAGCTGGGACTGGTAATTGAAAATCCGGATGCCATCAAACACGTGAATATGGCTTTCCTGCAAAAACTGCCCGTAAGTTTGCACGATCCGGGGGGAGAATTGATAGAAAGCATGCCCCAATACCGGTATCTGTGGCATATGGCCGAACCGGCGGCTGATATGAATCAAGAAATATCGACGGTGCAGGCCGGTGTATATGTGGGTGACATTCAGGTTGACCTGCCGCCCCAATTTTTGATATTGCGACCCGCATCGCTGGTGGCCGGCATCGGTTGCAACCGCAACACACCTGCCGCTGAAATCGATCACCTGCTTATGCAGGTTCTTTCACAGCAGCGGCTGTCACCCCATAGCCTGGTGCGCCTGGCATCCATCAGCCTGAAAAAAGATGAAAAAGGCCTATTGGAACTGGCGGCCGATTTGAACCTGCCAATCACATTTTATGATAAGGACCAACTTGCGAAGGTCGACGGTATTGAAAACCCTTCCGAGACTGTCAAAAAATATACAGGAGTACCGAGCGTATGCGAAGCAGCGGCGATACTGGCAGCGCAGACGGGCGAGCTGATCGTGCCCAAACACACAACCCGCAACGTGACCGTGGCGATCGCCAGAATACCCTTTATGTTATAGGCATCGGGCCGGGGGGGCAGCAGCACATGTCTGCCAGGGCCTGCGAAGTTCTCACATCTGTGGATGCGGTGGTCGGTTATTCGACTTACATCGATCTCATAAAACCGCTGATTCGGACCCGCAAAGTTGTTCAAACCGGAATGACCAAAGAAGTCAAAAGAGTCGCAGCGGCCATTGACCTGGCCCTTGGCGGGACTTCCTGTGCGGTTGTATCCAGTGGTGACCCCGGTATCTATGCCATGGCCGGACTGGTTTTCGAAATGTGCCAGAGCCGGCAGATCACAATCGAGGCGCTGGCCGAAACTGACCGGCCGGACAGGCATAAAAACAGCCTGTTTGTCGAAGTTGTGCCCGGCATACCCGCTCTTTGCGCCGGGGCAGCACTGCTGGGCGCCCCATTGACGCATGATTTTGCTGCCATCAGCCTGAGCGATCTGCTGACACCCTGGCAAAAAATTGAACAGCGACTGAAAGCTGCCGCCCAGGCGGATTTTGTCATTGTCATTTATAATCCGAAAAGCAAACGTCGTGGCGGACACCTGGAAAAAGCGCAGCAAATTATTGCGGGTCACCGTCACCCGGACACACCGGTGGGGATTGTTTCAAGGGCGACCCGTGTCGGTCAGCGGGTACAGATTACCACGCTGGCAAAGCTGCACACGGCTGAGGTCGACATGCAAACCACAGTCTTTATCGGCAGCAGTGCTTCCCGAAGATACCTTGATTATATCGTCACCCCGCGCGGATATTCAAACAAATACCGCATCGATGGCCGGCCGCCGGATGATTGAACCGAGGCAACCAATAGCAGAAACAAAAGCTAATGACTGATTCAACCTTAAAAGGAGCCCACTGCCTGGCTGTTCTGGGCACCGGTTCGGAAGTCGGCAAAAGCGTTATTGCCACAGCCATATGCCGTGTGATGCAACGGCGCGGCATTCGGGTTGCCCCTTACAAAGCCCAGAACATGTCCAACAACTCGGGCGTCACACCGGATGGAGGCGAAATGGGCCGGGCGCAGATCGTGCAGGCCGAGGCCTGCCGGCTGGCACCACATGTCGATATGAATCCGATACTGCTCAAACCGACCAGTGACATCGGTTCACAGGTGGTCCTGCTGGGTCGGGCGATTAACAATCGTACTGCCGCTGAGTACCATGGCGATAAAAAATACCTGTTGTCCCAGGCAACGGCGGCCCTGGATCGACTGCAAGAGCAGTACGACATGGTCGTCCTGGAAGGGGCCGGATCCTGTGCCGAGGTCAACCTGATGGACCATGACATCGTCAATTTCAAAATGGCGGCATATGCCGATGCCCCGGTTATCCTGGTGGCCGATATCCATCGCGGGGGTGTTTTCGCGCAGATCGTAGGCACGTTGCAATGCCTTCCGGCCCGATACCGGGAAATGATTGCCGGCTTTGTCATCAATCGATTCAGGGGAGATATCAATCTGTTTGCCGATGGGGTGCGCTGGCTTGAAAATAAGACCGGCAAGCCGGTCTTCGGCGTTTTGCCCTGGTTCAGCCACTTCAACATCGATTCGGAAGATTCGGTGGTAATCGAAAACCAGGGCAGAGTCGTTCCGCACCTGCTCGATGAACCGGCCATCGGCGTCATCCGGATACCGCATATTTCCAATTTCACCGATTTTGCACCGCTCGGGCAACTTGCCGGGATGCAGCTGCATTTTGTTGAAAAAGTTCAGGATCTGGCGCACTTTAAGGCCGTTATCCTGCCCGGTTCGAAAAATACCCGCTATGACCTGCAGTGGCTGCATGACACCGGCTGGACCGATACCATACGCACCTACTGCCGCGAGCAAGGCGGAGCGGTGCTGGGCATTTGTGGCGGTTACCAGATGCTGGGCACCGCTGTCCACGATCCGGATGGCATCGAGGGCCAACCGGGCACGACCGGGGGCCTGGCCCTGCTGCCGGTGGAAACCGTCCTAAAAGCGCCCAAGACCACGACACTGTCGCATTTTGCCTGGGATCAAGATAACGGCCAGGGATATGAGATCCACATGGGCCAGACCCGGGTTACAGGCGGAGAGGCATTGGTCCGCATTTTGTCCCGCAACAGCATCAGGTGCCGTGAAATAGATGGATGCATGCTTGAAAATGGAAGAATCATTGGGACATACATCCACGGATTGTTCGATACACCGGCCATCACGCGCCGCTGGCTCAAGATGATCGGTCTTGATTCGGTGGTGGTCAGTGAATTACAGGGCCCGGCCGCCCGTGACCAGGCCTATGAATTGCTGGCCGATCATTTTCAAAAATACGTGGATATGCACCAGCTCATTCAAGCCTGCCTGCCGCAAACCGCAGCGGGGCGCAAGACATGACACAGCTTACATTTGTCCTTGGCGGATGCAAGAGCGGCAAGAGCGGACATGCCCTAAAACTGGCAGATGCACTTGTTGCGAGCCGCTACCTGTACATTGCCACCTGTGTGCCGGCTGATGATGAAATGCGCCGGCGCGTGTGGCGCCATCAGAAAGAGCGCAGTCAAAAGTGGGAAACACTGGAAGAACCCCTTGAAATTGCCACAGCCATTTCGCAGCAAAGCCGTTCGGAGAGCGTGGTACTGGTGGATTGCCTGACGTTGTGGATCACCAATCTGCTTATGGAAGACCCGCACCAGCCATTAGAGCGAATCGAGGACCGTATAGACGAATTATGCCGCCGGCTAAGGCAAGCCAATGGTCCGGTGCTGCTGGTATCCAACGAAGTCGGCACCGGCATTGTCCCGGATAACCGTCTGGCGCGATTCTTTCGAGATGCCGCCGGTCTGGCCAATCAGAAGGTCGCCGCTGTTGCCGACCAGGTCATCTGGATAGTGGCCGGAATACCGGTGCAAATTAAATAGGGTCCATCCAAAAACAGCATCTGCCGGCGACAGCCTGAATTATAGCAGTTGTCATAAATCTGTTCCGTAATACAGTTTTTTTAATGATAAAAAACTTTTAGAGCGTTTGGATCCAATGCCATTAACTTAACAGATATGCCCCGTCTCTTCTGTTTTTTAGGATTTCCGGTCGAGACAGTGAAGAAGAGACAGCTTTCGTTGCTTTAGGCTTACGGCCCGG